>Ga0316624_10000022_pt1 | contig 42838 bp, 41 predicted proteins | sample OWC_Aug_N3_C1_D5_FD_207657 | JGI IMG/M metagenome (GOLD analysis project Ga0316624, IMG submission 207657) | Wetland soil microbial communities from Old Woman Creek delta, Ohio, United States - OWC_Aug_N3_C1_D5_A | ecosystem: Environmental > Terrestrial > Soil > Wetlands | place: USA: Ohio... | reverse complement strand
CAGCCCGGTCAGATAATCCTGGTTTGCCTGCTGGTCGAGCTTCTCCAGCAACTGCCGTCGCTCGGTGATGTCCTGAATCTGGGCGATAAAGTACAGCACTTTGCCGCTCGAATCGCGCACGGTGGCGCCGCTGAGCAGGACCCAGATAATGCTTCCGTCTTTATGGAAATAGCGCTTCTCCATCTGGTAGCTGGCGCGAATGCCGTCCAGCAGCTCTTGCGCCAGTGCCAGATCGGCTTCGAGATCGTCCGGATGGGTGATGTCCTGAAAGGTCTTTTGCTGCAATTCCGCTGCTGTATATCCGACAATCTTGCATAAGGCATCGTTCACCTGAATGAAGCGACCTTCCAGACTCACCAGCGCCATGCCGATGGCGGCGGCACTGAAGGTCGAGCGGAAGCGCTCCTCGGATTCCTGCAGGGCCGCTTCCTGCTGGTGGCGCTCGGTGATGTCTTCATTGATGCCAACCAGGCGCACCGGTTTGCCGGCAGCATCCGAATAGATTCGCGCCCGCGCCTGGATGTAACGCAGCGCGCCATCGCCACGACGGATTCTGAAGCTCGGAGTATAGGGCGCTCCGTGCTCAAGAGTCGCCGTCAAGGCGGCCTCGGCCGCAGGGTGATCCTCCGGGATAACGCAGTTGTGCCATGTGTCGTAGAGAATAGGGCTCGCAGCCTTGTCGATTCCATAAATGGCATACATCGAATCGTCCCAGACCAATTCCCCCGTCACGACATCGTAATCCCACACCCCCATGCCTGCGGCATCGGTGGCGAGCTGAAGGCGTTCCGTGCTTTGCTGGACGGCTGCAGCAGCCTCGGCAGCTTGCTGCTCGAACTTGCGCTGGCGCCGCTGGTAGACGCGCAGCGCCAGAAAGGAGGCCACAATGAGCAGCCCGAAGAGCCCGGCCTGTGTCAGCGCATAGCTTCGCCATGGCTGGAATATCCCGTCGAGATCGCGGCTGATCGCCACCACTAGCGGCTTGTCCATTTTGAGGAACTCCGGCTGGACACTGTGCTGGGCGATCATCCGAACTTCCTTGGTGGCGTAAACCGTCCCGGTGAGCACCAGCGCCACCTTGCCGCTCTCCCGAAATTGCGTAAAAAAGGTTCCGGGCCGCGCCAGGTTCATGCCCGCGATCCCTTCCCGCTCCGGCAGCATCAGGAACAACAACCCATCACCGTGCCCGATCGAGTCCCACATGTCCGGCGCGTACAGCACTGACTTCATCAAGGTATTGAAATAGACCGGGTCAAGCGATGCCGTGACTATCCCGGCAAACTCACCGTGCGGGCCGGGTATCATCCTCGTGACATTGATGACATGAGGACCAGCGGCGCTTTTGAATGGTGGAGAGACATACAACGTATCCGCGTTGGGATGTTGCTTGACGGTTTGAAAATACTCCCGGTAACTGAAGTCGCGATCGACAAACTCCGTCAGGTTGGAGGCACGCAACAAACCTTTCGCATCCATAACGCCGATGTAGCGGATACCAGGCATGACGTTCGCGAGCGCCTTGAGATGGCTGTTTGCTGCCTCGCTCCCAGCAGCGTTTCTCTGTTTTGCCACGTCCGCGCGCACCCCTTCGAGTCCTCGATTGGCGCTTGCCAGCAGCGACTCCATGTTCTCGGCGATAACTCGTGCCTGGGTCAACAACCTGTCCTGCTCACGTTTCGCCGTGCGGCCGTGTTCGAGAAAAAGGTTGAAAGCTATCGCCCCGCCCAGAATGATCCAGACAAAGACCAGCACTAGCCATTGTGCAAAAGCGGGTTTGGTTATCGACTTGAGTGGCAGCGGCATGGCGTTCTCACAGATCGGTAATGTCTGCAGCATATCGGGATATGCTGGATGGCTTGGCAGATTGTACTCAGCATTGGCCTCTTTACAATCGAGCATCGTTTAATGCTTGCTGGTTCAGAAGGGCAGGGACGCGCTGATCTGACACTTCCCTATCGTCGAACAATTGACGACTACCGGCTCGCGCTCCCCCAATTGTCGTTTGGAGCGGGAAACGTCAGTTTGGGGATGGGAACGATTTGGATATTTTCCGACTCATATGCGCACGGAGGTGGCAAAACAAGATGAGGAAAATCATCTTTCAAATGCTGATATCCCTGGATGGCTATTTCGAGGGGCTCAACAAGGAGCTTGACTGGCACATCGTGGATGATGAATTCAACGAGTATGCCAGCGAGGTGCTCGATGCCGTCGACGTGATTTTGTTTGGACGCGTGACCTATCAGCTCATGGCAGGCTACTGGCCCACCTCGGCGGCGCGGACTGATGATCCGATCATCGCGGAAAAAATGAACCGTTTGCCGAAGATCGTCTTTTCAAAAACGTTGACCAAAGCCGAGTGGAACAACACCAGGCTGGTCAGAGAAAATGTCGAGGAAGAAATCTCCCAACTCAAACGCCAGCCCGGCAAAGACCTGGTGATATTCGGCAGTTCCGACCTGACTTTGAGTTTATCGGAATCGGGTTTGATCGACGAGTATCGGCTGTTTGTCATTCCGCTATTCCTGGGCGCGGGCAAGCCTGTGCTGCATGGCTTGAAAGGCAGGTTGCGCCTGGAACTGCTTAGAACGCGGCAATTCAAGTCGGGCGTTGTGCTGCTTTGTTACCGGCCGAAGAACCAATAACAAACCCCCGCCCTTCGAGATAAGCCAAAGGAGGCACACCATGCTTCAGATCCTCATCATTTTAGTTATCTTGATCGCGGCAGTTCTCATCTATGCCGCAACAAAGCCGAACAAGTTCCATGTCGAGCGTTCCACCACCATCAAAGCGCCACCGGAAAAGATTTTTCCGCTCATCAACGATTTCGGTGCATGGGATGCGTGGACGCCCTACAACAAGGATCCGGCAATGAAGAAAAATCTGAGCGAAAACCACATCGGCAAAGGTGCGGTATTGGCATGGGAGGGCAACACAGAGGTGGGCAAGGGAGAGATCGCCATTACCGAATCGCTGGCACCCAAGCGGGTCGCGCTGGACCTGCACATGATCAAACCGTTCGAGGTGCACAACCATGTCGTGCTGGCGCTCAATGCCGCCGCGGGTTCCACTACCGTCACCTGGATCATGGACGGGACGCAAGCCTATTTCGTCAAGCTCATGGGTTTGTTCTTCAACATGGATCGTATGGTCGGCAAGGATTTCGAAGTTGGTCTAGCCCGACTGAAAAGGATTGCCGAAAAGAAAGCAACGGCATGACCTCCCTGACCAAGGAGAATCATCATGCAAAAGATCACGCCATTCCTGTGGTTCGACAACCAGGCCGAAGAGGCAGCGAATTTTTATGTCTCCATTTTTCGGAATTCGAAAATCGTCAGGATCACGCGCTATGGCGCGGAAAGCGCCCAGGCTTCCGGAAGGCCGCTGGGATCGGTGATGACGGCAGACTTTCTGCTCGACGGACAAGAATTTGTCGCATTGAACGGCGGCCCGGTATTTCAACTCACGCCGGCCATCTCCTTTGTCGTGAACTGCGAAACGCAGGAAGAAATTGATGACATCTGGATGAAGCTTACTGCAGGCGGGGAGGAAGTCCAATGCGGCTGGCTGAAGGACAAATTCGGTGTGTCCTGGCAGGTCATCCCCGCCGAATTGGGCAAGCTGTTGAGTACGCCTGATCCAGTGAAATCCGGGCGAGTAATGCAGGCGCTGCTGCAGATGAAGAAAATCGACATCACTGCCTTGCAGCACGCCTATGGCGGCGCGTGAGACCGCTCGCCTGTCCCATCTGATGACTTTCATGGAGGCTGCTATGAAACATAATCCCGTCAACTGGTTCGAAATCTATGTGCAGGATATGGCTCGAGCCAGGAAATTCTACGAATCGGTGTTCCAGCTCAAGCTGGAGAAGATCGATAGTCCCGATACGGAAATGTGGGGCTTTCCGATGGATGTGGATCGCTTCGGCGCCTCGGGTTCCCTGGTCAAAATGGATGGCGTGCCTTCAGGTGGCAACAGCACGGTGATCTACTTTATTTGCATCGACTGCGCCGTTGAAGCAAGTCGCGTCGCCGCTGCTGGCGGGCGGATCCAAAAAGAGAAGATGTCCATTGGCCAGTACGGTTTCATCGCTTTGGCTTTCGACACCGAAGGCAATATGTTTGGCCTGCATTCAATGCAGTAGCCATGCCCCGGCGAGTGCCGGCAAATCCAGACTCGTACCCCTGACCTTGAAACGGAGGGCTGACCATGAACACCCGTGAGTTGATCGAGACCTACCACAATGCTTGGACTCGCGGCGACTTCCGCACTGCGCGCACCTGCCTCGCCGACGACCTGGACTTCAAGGGCAGCATCGACTCCTTCCACCAGGCCGATGACTTCATTGCCGCGCTGAAGCAATTCCAGAGCATGCTGCGCGATGTGACCTTGCTGACGAGTTTCTTTGCACCGGACGGCGCCGCGCTGCTTTATGACTGCGACACCGCCAGCCCGGCCGGAGTGATACGCACGGCCGAGTTCTTCACGATAACGGGCGGCAAAATCAGCGAGATTCGGCTGGTATTCGATGCCTCGGAATTACGCAAAATGAGCCAGCCGAAAATCCAGGGTGAAGCGGATTTATACCCTTCGCTGTGAGGGACAGAGGCAAGCCGGCGTCGAACCGTGAGCGGAATGAATCCATAACGATCACTGCCCCCGTCATTCACGCCGACCGGAGCACCTCGAAGCCGCTAAAATTCCCCACGCCCTGTTCGACGTCGACCCGCTCGACGCGCGCCATGGACGGGCCATGCCCCGCCCAGCGCACTATTTCAGCCACTGCAGCTTCATCCCCCTGCACCATGGCTTCCACCGCGCCGTCGCCGCGATTGCGCACCCAACCCGCTATCGCCAGCCTATCTGCCTCGCTGCGCATGGAATCGCGGAAGAACACGCCCTGCACGCGACCATGAATCACGAGGTGCAACGTTTTTTGACTAATCTGCTGAATGGTCATTCGTTTCCCCTCCCGATTTCAGCCTATGCTAACAGCCAGATTCGAGCATGTAAAAATAGTCGCCTAAACCTTGTGTAGTCACCATTCCACCGTCCTCGAATTGAAGTTTTGCCCGCCTCCCAGCAGAATGTCGGCTTGCAAGTCGGGGGGCAGGAGGAACGACAGGAATGGGCAAGCCAATATTTTTCATCACCGACGTATTCGCCAGCCAACGCTATGGCGGCAACCAGCTTGCCACTTTCGTGGATTGCGAATCCCTGTCCGACCATGACATGCAAAAGATCGCCAGGGAGATCAATTTCTCTGAAACAACTTTCATCACGTCGCGCCAGCCGCGCGACGGCGGCTATGACGTGCGCATCTTCACGCCGAAGGCCGAGGTTGATTTTGCCGGGCACCCGACCATAGGCACGGCACACATCATCCGCAACAAGCTGCGCCTGACAGACTCCGGCGAGATCGCGCTCAACCTGCGCGTTGGCAAGATCCCCGTCAGTTTTTCCGGAACGTCCGTGGTGTGGATGAAACAAATGGCGCCGACCTTCGGCAAACAACTCGACACCGGCATGCTGGCGCAAGTGCTGAATATCGCCGCTTCCGACATCGATGCGGAGTTCCCGATCGAGGAAGTATCGACCGGCTTCCCGCACCTCATCGTACCGCTGAAGAACCTGGACGCACTCAAGCGCGCGAAGATCAACAAGGATGAATACTTCGCTTTGGTGAGCGAGGCGTGGAGCAAGAACATCCTCGTGTTCAGCCGAGAAGGTTATGAACCCACGCACAGTTTGAGCGTGCGCGTATTCGCCGACTTTTACGGCATCGCCGAAGATGCCGCCACGGGCAGCGGCAACGGCTGCCTCGCCGCTTATCTAGCCCAGCATCAAGTGCTCGGCTCGGCCAAGCTGGATGTACTGGCCGGACAAGGCTACGAGATGCAGCGCCCGTCAACGCTGGCGTTGCGCGCTTGCAGGAACGCAAACGGCATCGAGGTGTTCGTCGGCGGCAGCGTGGTTGAGGTGGCGGACGGAGTTTGGGGTTAATGATCCGGTATCAACAATTCGCGACGCCGTTCGTGACTCTTTCAGCAGTGAATGGGAGCGCAGACACTCTCGTCGACTTTGTCAAACAATCATGTCGACGGGGACGTCGGCATTCCCAAAACACTTGACTTAGAGTTCACTCAAAGTATTAGCATCCGAACCGTGACCGATCAATTCATCTCCATCGGCAAGCTTGCGCGCCTGAGCGGGCTTTCCACGTACACGCTGCGTTTCTACGAAGCGGCAGGTGTACTCAAGCCCATCGGCCGTGCTGCAAACGGGCACCGGCGCTACCAGCCAAACGATGTGCTATGGCTGAAGTTCGTACTCAAGCTGAAAATCACCGGCATGCCGCTCGCAGAGATCAAGCAGTATGCGCAACTGCGAGAGCAGGGGGAAAAGACCGTGGCGCCGCGCATGGCCATGCTTGCGCTCCATCGCCAGCACCTGGTTGCAAAAATGACTGAGCTTGCGGAATGCGCCAGCGCCCTGGACGACAAGATTGGAATATATCGAAAGATGATCGCCAAATCGAAGGTAAAAAACGAAAGGAAATCACATGAATCACACACAACAGCAGTCCGACGCAAACGCCCGCTATGACCGCGGGTTGGAAAAATTACGCGAGATCGACGGCACGGCCGGAGAGCGTGTCATATCCTCCCTCGCCGACATTGCCCCCGATTTTGCCCGCTACCTGATCGAGTTCCCTTTCGGCGACATCTACTCGCGACCCCAACTCGACCTCAAATTGCGCGAGATCGGAGTCGTTGCGGCTCTCACAGCGATGGGCAACGCAGCCCCGCAACTCAAAGTGCACATCCACGGCGCGTTGAATGTAGGTTGCAGCCGAGAGGAAGTCGTGGAGATCATTATGCAAATGGCGGTCTATGCCGGTTTCCCCGCTGCGCTTAACGGATTGTTTGCTGCGAAGGAGGTATTTGCAGAACGCGATCTGGCGGAAGCCTGATGCTCGTTCTCAGGGTTCGCTATCAAAGCAAGCGTAGGATGGGTTGACGAAGGATACCCATCATTTAATCTATGGGTATCGCTACGCTGGACCCATCCTACCCCACCCAATTCTCCACTTTCAATCCGGGCACACGTTCGAACTCCGCAACGTTGTTTGTCACCAGAATGAGTTTGCCCGCAAGCGCATGTGCGGCGATCCACAGGTCGTTGTTGCCGATGGGCTTGCCGCTGCTTTGCAGTTGCTGGCGAATCTTCCCGTAGTGCATTGAGGCATTCTCATCCAGTGGCAGCACGGGGATCAGCGAAATAAGGTGCTCCAGAATCTGCCGCGTTTCCTTGGGCTTGGAACTTTTCTCTGCACCGAAGCAAAGCTCACCGTAAGTGATAGAGGACATGGCGACCTTGCCGGGTGGCAGTTTGGAGAAACGCGCCAGCACTTCGGCGGGCCGGTGGTTCTTTATGTAGATGCAGATGTTGGTATCGAGCAAATAGCGCGGCATGGCTACAGCCCCGCGCGCTCTTGCGGCAGGCTATCGTCGCGTTCAGCCATAAAATCTGCCGGCAGGGATACCAGCAGATGGAAGGCTTGCTCCAGCGTTTTGGCTTTCTTGCGCAGCACCAATTCGTCGTCGCGACGAAAGATTTCCACCTCATCGGTATCGAACTGGAACTCCGCAGGAATTCTTACCGCTTGCGAGTTACCGCTTTTAAAAACTTTTGCTGTGCGCATAATCCGGACTCCCCACATGTACTTACATTCAGTATATACATATCGCCAAATATTGCAAACCAATCACCTCACCCCCGCACCGGCTCAATCGTCGCATCCAGATTCAAGTCATCGCAATAATCCAGAAAGTCCCCGCGCAAGGTTGCTATGTGAACTTTGGCATGGATGCCCACGATCATGACGACGGAGGTTAGCGGCGTGCCGGTGTGCGGGGCGGGATAGGTGCTGGATTGCAGCTCCTTGATGTTGATGCCGTTGCGGGAGAAAAATGCCGCGAGGTTGCGCACGATGCCGGGTTGATCCATGGCGACGGCTTCGACGCTGTAGGGGATGGCCGGATCGGTCTGTGCGCGTTTGCGCGTGCGCTCGTGGACGATGGTGAGGCCGAGCTGCTCGCCGAGCGTGCCCAACTGGCCTTCCAGTTTGGAGAGGCCGTGCCATGCACCGGAGACCTGCATGATGAGCATGAATTTTCCGCCCAACACGGCCATGCGGCTTTCTTCGATGTTACAGCCGCTATCGGCAATGCGCCCCGCCAACTGGTCGACGATGCCGATCTTGTCCGGGCCGGAAGCGGTGATCACCAGGACGTTGTTTTCGGTTTCTGTATTCATAATTGCCTGCTGTTGTTTTGTCTCGACTTGCGAGGCGGCATTGTAGTGGTAACGCGAAGACAGCGAACGTATTACATATCCCCATCCACATAGAGCCACCGTCCCGCTTCGCGCACGAAGCGGCTGACTTCGTGCAGCCGGTGCGCGCGGCCGTTCACTTTGTAGCGCGCAACGAATTCGACGACGGCATGGTCCGCGTCTTGTTGCTCGTGGCGTTTCACTTCGAGACCAAGCCATTTAGTGGGCGCCTCTTCCGAAAGGCCCAATGCTGACGGACGCGTTGATGGATGCCAGGTTGCCAGCAGGTAGTCTTCGCGCAGCAGCGTGTAGGCGGTGTAGCGCGAGCGCATGAGGGCTTCGGCGGTAGGGGCAAGCTCGTTGCCGTCGACGTAGCGGGCGCAACAGGCGGTGTAGGGTTTGGTGCTGCCGCAGGGGCAGGAAGTGAGTTTGGTTTTCATGCGGTATATTTTAGGTGTCGTCACACCGGCGCTGCGTGTGTTGTTGGGGCTTTAGCCCCTTACAACCACGGCGTACTCCTTGCGGGTGAAGGCCGGTGTCCAGCTATATTAAATCACTGGATGCCGAATCAAGTCCGGCATGACGATCAAAAAAATGCCTAGCGCACAAACGCCTTGCGCCCGGCATACACCGCCGAATCGCCCAGGTATTCCTCGATGCGCATCAGTTGGTTGTACTTCTCCAGGCGCTCGCCACGGCACGGCGCGCCGGTCTTGAGGTGGCCGGTGCCCAGGGCCACGGTGAGGTCGGCAATGAAGCTGTCCACTGTCTCGCCGCTGCGATGCGACACCATGGCGCCCCAGTTGGCGCTGTAGGCGAGTTGCACCGCCGCGATGGTTTCGGTGAGCGTGCCGATCTGGTTGAGCTTGATCAGCACGGCGTTGGCGGCATTCTCATCGATGCCGCGCTGAATGCGTTCCACGTTGGTAACGAACAGATCGTCCCCCACCAGTTCGAGCTTGGCGCCCAGTTCGCGGTTCAACAATTTCCAGCCATCCCAGTCGTCTTCCGCCAAACCGTCTTCCAAAACCAGGAAGGGATACCTCTTCGCCCAGTCGGCGTACATCGCCACCATTTCGGCGGAAGTTACCTTGCGCTTCTCGGTGCGCAAGTTATACAGGCCATCCTCATAGAAACCGCTCGACGCAGGATCGAGCGCGATCACCACATCATCGCCGGGGCGGTAGCCTGCCCCCTCGATGGATTTGACGATCAGGTCCATGGCGTCGACGTTGCGCTTCAACGCGGGCGCAAAGCCGCCCTCGTCGCCCACGCCGGTAGTGTAGCCGCTGTCCTTGAGCACTTTTTTCAGCGTGTGATAAATCTCGCTGCCCCAGCGCAACGCTTCGGCAAAATTGGGCGCACCCACCGGGGCGATCATGAATTCCTGCAGGTCGGTGCCCTGCCAGTTGGCGTGCACGCCGCCGTTGAGGATATTGAACATCGGCACCGGCAGGCGATTGGCTGCCGCCCCGCCCAAGTAACGAAACAGCGGCAGGTCGCAGGAGTCCGCCGCCGCCCGCGCGGTCGCCAGGCTCACGCCGAGGATGGCGTTGGCGCCGAACTTTTCCTTGTGCCTGGTGCCGTCCAGCTCGATCATGGCGCGATCCACCGCGCCCTGATCGAGTGCGTCCATGCCGATGAGGGCGTCGGCGATTTCGTTGTTGACATGGCCGACCGCTTTTTGCACGCCCTTGCCGCCATAGCGTTTGTTGTCGCCGTCGCGCAATTCCAGCGCCTCGTGTGCACCGGTAGAAGCGCCGGATGGCACCGCCGCGCGCGCGAAGGAACCGTCTTCGAGAGTAACTTCGACTTCAACGGTGGGATTGCCGCGCGAATCAAGGATTTCGCGGGCGTGGATGTTATCGATGCAGGTATACATAGAGCCTCCTTAATGATTAAGTAGTTCCGTTATCCGGCAAGGCAAATGCAGCGTGGTGACAATACGTCCTGTCTCTGTTTCAGTAAGACTGCCTGGATGGAATCACTCCGCGCACGCCGCCGCGCGGATTTTCCAGATCGCCCCGATAGCGGGGAATGAGGTGCAGATGGACATGCATGATGGTCTGGCCTGCAACTTCGCCCACGTTGATGCCGACGTTGTAGCCCGCGGGGGCATGTTTGCCATCGAGGTAATGTTTCGCTTCATCGAGCAGCGCCAACATTGCCGCTTTCTCCGCCTCGGTGGTGAGAAAGAAATCGGCGACATGCCGCTTGGGAATGATCAGCAGATGGCCGGGGTTGACCGGGAACTTGTCCGGCTTGGCATAGGCGATGCCGTTCTCGAACAGAACGTCATCAGGACGGCAGAACGGACAGTTTTGAGCGTCGTGGTTCATGGTGTCCCCCTTTGCTGCTGACAGGCGGATTGCCAGTATACCCAGAACTCCAGCGTTCAGCTTGCCGCGGCTAGTTTTGCCAGAGCGGCGGTTCTTCCATGAGGGCGATCTGTTCGCGCAACTCGAGGATGCGATCCTGCCAGTAGCGCTGCGTGTTGAACCAGGGGAAGGCCTGCTTGAAGGCGGCATCGTCCCAGCGCCGCGCCAGCCACGCAGAGTAATGAATCAGGCGCAGGGTGCGCAGCGCCTCGACGAGGTGCAGTTCGCGCGCGTCGAATTCGCAGAAATCCTCGTAACCGGCGAGCACGTCGCCCATCTGCCGCACACGGTCTTCGCGTTCGCCGGATAGCAGCATCCACAGGTCCTGCACCGCCGGCCCCATGCGGCTGTCGTCGAAGTCGACAAAATGTGGCCCCTCATCCGTCCACAGCACGTTGCCGGCATGGCAATCGCCATGCAGACGCAATTGCCTCACTTCACCCGCGCGATCGAAGCAGTGTTGCACGCCATCCAGTGCCTGTTGCGCCACGCTGCGATAGGCTGCATCGATGTCCGCCGGAATAAATCCGTTCGCCAACAAATAGTCGCGCGGCTCGATGCCGAAAGTTTCGATATCGAGCGTTGGACGATGCTGGTAATCCTTGATGGCGCCGACCGCGTGGATGCGGCCGAGAAAACGGCCCAGCCACTCCAGCGTGTCGCGATCTTCCAGTTCGGGCGCGCGACCGCCGTGTCTCGCAAAAACCGAGACACGGAAGCCCGCGAAGTGATGCAGGGTTGTGCCATCGATCGTCAGAGCCGGCACGACCGGTATCTCGCGCGCGGCCAGCTCCTGCACAAAGGCATGCTCTTCCAGGATGGCCTCGTCCGTCCAGCGCAGCGGACGATAGAACTTGGCGACCAGCGGCGCACCGTCTTCGATGCCAACCTGGTACACGCGGTTCTCGTAGCTGTTCAGCGCCAGCAGGCGTCCGTCGCAGCGCAGACCGATGCTCTCCAGCGCATTGAGCACGCAGTCGGGAGTAAGTGAAGAGAAAGAATGGTCTGCGTTCGTATCCATGAGGGAACTATAGCGTCATTCCAGCGTAGGCGGAAATGACTACGTTATTTTTTGTCCCTCTGCACTTCCGCCAGCCCCAACGCGTTCCAGCCTTCATGCCCGAGCTTCTGCATGGTCTCGATATTTTTCTCGAAGATCATCTCCGCCTCGGGGAACGCCGCCACCGCCTCGTCGATACTGGCTTCGCGTATCAAGTGCAAAGTTGGGTACGGCGAACGGTTGGTGTAGTTGGTGATGTCATTCAGCTCGGTGTCGGCGAACTGGTATTGCGGATGCATGCTCGCCACTTGCAGCTCGCCCGCCAGATCGAGTTCTTCCAGCGCCGCATCGACCACTTCCAGGAAGTCGTTGTAGTCGAGGAAATCGCTCAGCACGTGCGGATGGATCAGCAGCGTGGTGTCGATCTTTTCGCGGCTGGCTTCGGCCAGTATTTCCAGTTCCTTCATCACGTCGGCAAGCAAGTCTTCCGGTGTTTGCGCGGCGCTCACCACAAAGCGAATCTGCCCCTTGACGTGCACGCCCTTGGCGAACGGGCACAGGTTGAGGCCGATCACCGCGCGTTCAAGCCAGAGCTTGGTGGCGGCGATGGCTTCTTCGTTGCTTACATTCGTGTTCATATTTGCCCCTGGAAAAAACTCTTTGCCACAGAGTACACAGAGATCACAGAGAAAACCATGTATCGCAAGATTCGAAAAGCGTCCAACGCTCAGCTTTCTCCGTGTCCTCTGTGCTCTCTGTGGCTAGTTCTTGGTTTTATTAACGCCCGCGCCCGCCAGAGCGGTGCTGCGCCGACGATGGCACGCCACCGCGTCCCGCGCCGCCAGCCGGTTTGCCACCGGTTCCAGTGCGCGGCGCCCCGCCAGTACGTGCTTGCCCGCCACCACCTGCGCGGGCCTGCCCGCCGCCCGCGCGCGGGGCGGATTGGCCGCGACCTTGCCCCTGCCCGCGTCCACCGCCGCCGCGATTCGATCCGTTCAGGATCGGCTCGGCCTTGATGCGCGGATCGGGTTCGAAGCCGGGTACTTGCACCACGGCGATCTCGCGCTTGATCAGGCGCTCGATGTCGTGCAGCAATTTCTTCTCGTCGATGCACACCAGCGAGCTCGCTTCGCCTTCGCTGCCCGCGCGTCCGGTACGGCCGATGCGGTGCACGTAATCTTCCGGCACGTTGGGCAACTCGTAGTTCACCACATGCGGCAGTTCGCTGATGTCGATGCCGCGCGCGGCGATGTCGGTCGCAACCAGCACCTGCAGCTTGGCGGTCTTGAACTCGGCCAGCGCGCGGGTGCGCGCCGATTGGCTCTTGTTGCCGTGGATCGCCATCGCCGGGATGCCTTCCTTGTTCAAATGGTCCGCCAGGTTATTCGCGCCGTGCTTGGTGCGCGTGAACACCAGCACCTGGAACCAGTTGTGCTCCTTGATCAGGTGCGTGAGCAGGGTGCGTTTCCTCTCGCGGTCCACCGGGTACACGCGCTGCTCGATCAGTTCATTCGCCTGATTGCGGCGCGCCACTTCGATCAACGCCGGGTTGTTGAGCAGGCCGTCGGCCAGCAGCTTGATCTCGTCGGAGAAGGTTGCGGAGAACAGCAGGTTCTGGCGTTGCTTGGGCAGCACCGCGAGCACGCGCTTGATATCGCGGATGAAGCCCATGTCCAGCATGCGGTCGGCTTCGTCCAGCACCAGAATCTCTACGTGCGACAAATCCACGGTCTTTTGCTGCAGGTGATCGAGCAGACGCCCCGGTGTCGCCACCAGGATGTCCACACGACCATGCAGCTGCTTGATCTGCGGATTGATGTTGACGCCGCCAAACATCATCATGGATTTGAGCGGCAAGTGCTTGCCGTACATGCGCACGCTCTCTTCCACTTGCGCGGCGAGCTCGCGCGTGGGGGTGAGCACCAGCGCACGGATGGGGTGTTTGCCTTTGGGTTGATTGACCATCAGGCGCTGCAGCAGCGGCAGCGTGAAACCGGCGGTCTTGCCGGTGCCGGTCTGCGCGCCGCCCATCAGGTCGCCGCCCTGCAGAATGACGGGAATGGCTTGCGCCTGGATCGGCGTGGGCTCGGTATAACCGCGCTCGGTTACGGCGCGAACGATTTCTTCGGACAGGCCGAGAGATGCAAATGACATTATCAATTTTCTTTCTGAATACAAACGGCCTGTCGCCCCGAACGGGCGCCAGTCTGAGGCTGAATGAGGTGGGTGCTGCGAACCGGAATGGCGGCGACAACTAGACTGAAACGATATCGCGGCGCGCATTGTAACAGACATCCTCTGCGCATACGCCTTTAACAGCGGGCGCTACTTGCAACGTCAGCAACGCCTGTTCTATTTCCGCGAACAGCGGGCGCGCGCTGGCGTTTTCCTGCGCGCAGCGTGCCTGCAAGTCCGCCAGTGTACTCAGCGCTGTCTGCGAGTCGTCTGTCGCGCAGCAGCGTTCCAGCAGTTCCTCCAGCAGGCAGGCGAAGGCGCGCACCTCAATGCGCTGCAGCGCCTCGGCACGTCGCCGGTCTTCCGGCGCAAAGAAGGATGCCGCACCGAAGTCGCCCAGCAAGGCATTGCCTTCCTCGCAGCGCAGAATGTTGTGCGCATACAGATCGCCGTGCATGATGCCCTGTGCGTGCAGATGCCGTGCCGCTGAAGCAATGCCGAGCGCGATGCGTATGGCGGCGTTCAGGGTAAACTTGGTGTCGGCTGCATAAATATCGCGCGTGCAGGAATCGAAGCTGGGCGGACCGGCAAGGTTGCGGAAACGGTCATCTACCAGCGACATCACCAGGCCATCGTCCCCCCTCGGATGATCGACAATCCTGCCATGCACGGCGATCAGGTTGGGATGCTCGCCCCCACGGATGCAAGCCGCCATTTCGCTGTGCGGCAGTCCGTCGCTGGTGACCGCGCCCTTGAACAGTTTCACCGCCACATCGTGCCGGCTTTCATTGCGCTGCCACACCGCCCGGTGAATTACGCCGGACGCGCCTTCGCCGAGCTTATGCTGCAGCTGCAGCTCGTCCCACCCGATGTCGGCAATGGATGTATGCAAGGCTGCAGTTTCACTGCTGGCGCAAAACGGATTGCCGGCATAGGCCAGCCAGGAAAGTCGCGGCAGCTCAAACAGCCAGTCCGGCAATGCGGCAAAGCGATTGGCAGCGATGCGCAACAGCTCCAGCCTGCCACAGGCTGCCAGCGTCTGCGGCAATGACTGCAGCTGGTTGCCTGCCAGCATGAGTTTCTGCAGCTGTGGACGCTGCCCGAGCTCGGCGGGCAGTTCAGCGATTTGATTGTCGGTGAGGATCAGCCAGCGCAGCATTGGTGGCAGCGCTGCAGCGGGTACGCTGCGAATCTGATTGGCCTTGAAGCCCACCATGCTGAGCTGCGGGCATTGCCCCAGCACCGCAGGCAGTTCGGTGAAGTGATTGCTGGAACAGAACAGGATGCGCAGTTTGCGCAAACGGGGCAGATCGTCGGGCAGCGACGACAGCGCGTTGCCGGATAGGTCGAGGATCTCCAGCGTATCGGCGAGAGCGAAAATCTCGCGCGGGAACTCCTGCAAGCCGCACGACAGCTTGAGGCGCCAGCTCCCCGCCAGTTTTCCGGCGCGCAACTGCTCCAGCACGTTCAAGCGCTGGACGAATCAGACGTTGAACAGGAAATTCATCACGTCGCCGTCCTGCACGACATAGTCCTTGCCTTCGACGCGCATCTTGCCTTTTTCCTTGGCGCCCGCCTCGCCGCCGCAGGCGATGAAGTCGGCGTAAGAAATGGTCTGCGCGCGGATGAAGCCCTTTTCGAAGTCGGTGTGAATGACGCCGGCGGCTTGCGGCGCAGTGTCGCCCTTGTGGATGGTCCAGGCGCGCACTTCCTTCACACCCGCGGTGAAGTAGGTCTGCAGGCCGAGCAGGTCGTAACCGGTGCGAATCAAGCGATTCAAACCGGGCTCATCCAGGCCGAGGTCGGCGAGGAATTCCTTCTTGTCAGCATCGTCGAGGTCGGCCAGTTCCTGCTCGATCTTGGCACACAGCGCCACCACGGGCGCGCCCTCTTTCGCGGCGTGTTCGCGCAAACGATCGAGGTGCGGGTTGTTCTCGAAGCCGTCCTCGAGCACGTTGCCGACATACATCGCGGGTTTGACAGTGAGCAGGCACAGCGGCTTGACGAGCAGCTTCTCTTCCTCGCTCAAACCGAAGGTGCGCGCCGGCTTGCCTTCGTTCAGGTGCGGCTGCAGCCGCTCCAGCACCGCCACCAGCTTCTGCGCGTCCTTGTCGCCCGACTTGGCCTTCTTGCCGTCGCGCTGGATGGTGCGCTCCACCACGGCGAGGTCAGCCAGCGCCAGTTCGGTGAGGATCACTTCGATGTCGGAGATCGGATCGACCTTGCCTGCCACGTGCACCACATTGGGGTCGTCGAAGCAGCGCACCACGTTGACGATGGCATCGGTCTCGCGGATGTTGGCGAGGAACTGGTTGCCCAGGCCTTCGCCCTTGGATGCACCAGCCACCAGACCGGCGATGTCGACGAACTCGACGATGGCATATTGCATGCGCTGCGGCTTGACGATCTTCGCCAGCTCTTCCATGCGCGGATCGGGCACTTCGACGATGCCGACGTTAGGCTCGATGGTGCAGAACGGGTAGTTTTCCGCAGCGATGCCTGCCTTGGTCAGCGCATTGAACAGGGTGGATTTGCCCACGTTAGGGAGACCGACGATACCGCATTTGAGACTCATGGTTTATACCTTGTTATCAATAGGTTGTTGCACACACAGATGCATTCGCTGATCTGTTCGTCGTCGAAATTATTGGAATTCAGGCGAGTGTGCAAGGAAGGACAAGACGTGCAAAAACGGAGCGTTTCTTAACGATTTTGTACTGGATTTGTCCAAATTTATGGCGATTGTAACACTCTCAGATGCCCTGCTCCAAAGGCTCCCACCGAAGCAAGGGCAGATACTTCGCGACAAGGTTTTGTGCGGATTTTGTCTCAAAGTTGGAAAGCGAACCCATAGTTTCCTTGTGGCAACAAGTGTCGAAGGAAAACAGGCGAGAATAAACCTCGGAAAATGGCCTTTGCTTTCTGTCGATGAGGCAAGAGCATTAGCCTTACCAATACTTCGATCTTGCCGCGCAGGTCAGATGCCCGCGAAAGTGGTCCGTGGCAAATTACCTACCCTATGGGAATCCCTCCCTGCCTATGCGAAAGCGAAGGGGATTCGCCCATCAAGCCTTAAGCGCTATGAATCCATCGTTCGCACCCACTTTTGCGACTGGAAGGATTCATCGGTATCGGAACTTGGCGAGGTTGCGTTCGCTGAGCATTGCCAGAAATTTGCGCAATCAAAGGGAAATGCCGTCGTAGACGTGGGTAGAGGCTTAATCAGTGCCTTGATCAAATACCTTAATGCCATTTACGGCCTTTCTCTGAACAGCCCATTCGATAGACTGGCAGCGGCAGGTTTGCTGCCGGAACACGCCCAGCCTCGCGTCAGAAAACTCAATGAATCCGAGCTGCCCGTCTGGTACAAAGCCGTGTGCACACTGCCTGACAAGCAGCGTGATTACTTGATGCTCATTGCGTTTACTGGATTGCGTCGCGATGAATGCAGGAACATCAGATGTGAACACGTCGATTGGGATGCCGGACTACTCCATATTCCAGAAACAAAGAATGGAGATGCACACAGCCTTGCGCTGACTCCACGAATTGCAGAAATCCTAAAGCGTCGCTGCGCGCTCCTGTCTCCAAGCGATGAACTTTTCTCTGGAGTTTCCGCTGACCACGTAGGCGAGATGGCTACTCGCGCCGGTGCTCCAAAATTCATGCTGCACGATTTGCGCAAACTTCTCGCGACCATTGGTGAGAAGCTAGGTTACAGCGACACAGTGCTAAGAAGGATTCTTAACCATCGGGCAAAGCGCTCAGACACATTGCATCGACATTATGTTTCGCTATCCGCCCACGACGTTGCAGTAGCCCTTACTGGCATTCAAGATGCGTTGTTTGAGTTGATGAATAAACCCATATAGATACCGCTTTATACCGCTTATCTATTTACTTGGCGGCTTCTCCACTCTGCCTGCATCTTTGCAGCTAAATCTTTGCAGCGTTGATTGTAATCGCCCCCCAAGTTGTATCTATCAACGTCTGACTGAATCGAATCGAGATAATCTACCAGCGGCCTATATCTTTTTCCTTATGGCAAGAAGGGGATTTTGCTGCTAGATTTCCGCCTTATGTATTTTGAGGCCCCCCTGTTACTTGAATGAGGGGGAAACACGGGGCGGTAATCCAGTGCCCAGTTTTGTCCGAACTCGCGGGCAAAACTACATCCTGATAGGACTTCTCATGGCTGACTACGAAAGCGAAATCCCCACAGGCGCATCACTGATAGTGGAGTTGCTCAAGCACCCCGACTTCGCAGGATTAAAAGATGCTCGTTTGTATCAGGTGGTGGAAGCGCTAAAGGAGTTAACAAAGAACAACAAGGATACTGTCGCATCTAACTTGCGAGATATAGCCTCTCAAACACCGATAACGTTCGAGAAGATTTGGCCCTCTGCCTTAGTTGCACTTAAAAACTTTTCCAACGATCCCACCAATACGATAAAGCGCGTAGCGCTCCTATTTGGATGGGCATATATAGAATCCGTATGGAGTGCGCAGGTTACTGGTAGACAAACTCTGGAGATTGCCGGCAAAAACTTTGCGACACTTGCGGCTATTCAGTTGGGATTGCCCGAAACTTTAGACGAAAGAGACGTTATCACTGCTATATTCACGCACAGCAATCTACTATCCAATTTTTTACTCAGTCGATTTGAACAAGGTGTGATAGGAGGCCTTGAGCAAATCAATAGCATGGGAACCAGATTAGCCGATTGGGAAAAGCGTTTAAATGCAACAGAAGAACGTGCGAACAACGCTGAAGCCAAAATCAGCGCTTATAACAAAACTCTAACAGATTATGAAGTAGCGTTCGGATTCCTTGGTATGTCAGCGGCTTTTAAGGCCTTCTTTGATCGGAAGCAACGCGAACGTAAATTGTATGCCACCGCACTCATTGTTCTGTTTGCTTCGATATTGCTACTACCAATCATTGGCTATATATCTTCCTACGAACATGGCCAAGTATTTTTGGAGCAATTAGAAAAATATGTACCATTTGCGGTTATTCTTTTTTTGCTAATCTACTTCTTTAGGGTTGTGCTGCTTCACTTTAATTCAACTCAAGCACAACTACTTCAACTAGAAAGTAAAATGGCTTCATTGGCCTTCATTCAAGAATATGTTGCGTTTCTCAAGGAAAATAACTCCCCTGACCTATCTAAATTTGAATCACTTGTTTTTGGAGGCATAGTGGCCGATTTGGATAAGGTACCAAGCACCTTTGACGGGCTTGAACAACTCGCAAAGACAGTAACGCAGTTAAGAAGTGAAAAGTAAAAGCACAGAAATTTTAGCCATTTTAAAGTTTGGGCAAAGCATCCACACAAAAATTAATCTACCCAAGATTCCACGGGCGTCTAACTGGTCATGTTCCAGTCCCGCGAATCTTTGCCTTGAGTTCTGCTGCGCTTGGCAAATCCAAAACAAAACTTAACGGATTCAGGCCATCGCCTTTAACCGTTGTGCTTGCCAGCCGCGCATGGAGATAGGGCGCACAGTCTTTTGCAATCGCACACGCACCTGCCTCATCACCTGCTTTCCATCGCTTTGCCATCGTTTTCACCATCACATCCAGTGGCGTTATCTCTGCCTGCGCAAGCACTCGGTCGGCCACACGGGCGCGTCGTTGGGAATTTGGGCTTCCTACGCCTCTTGGTCTCCCGCCTTTGTTCGCCTTAGTCGTCATTGTCATGTCATCCTCCCGTTTTTTCAGGTTCGTAAGCCGTCAACCATCTGACAGCATTAGATATTGTCCGGTTCAAAAACGCCCCGATTACCGTTGCACGCCCCATCACATTTCGCATCACGTCACTGCAATTACGCGCAATGAGTGTAATGCCGAATAGACGAATACACTCAATGTTCGTAATTCATGGCACCAGCACTGCGATGCAATGCACGGGGTCCAGCCAAGACAGCCCGTCAGTCAAACCCGCGCGGCCGCGGTCTTACTTTTTCGTCCCAATTGGGCAACATGCCGGCATGATCCTCAAAGCGAACGTGCTCCCCGATGTAAGTGGCTCCGATGCGGCCAATTGCTCCTTGCCGGATTTTTGCGATGTAGATGTCCGCGTAGTTCTTCCATCGCGTTTCCGGGTCGTCCACTTCCTCCCGGTGTATGAAAAGCACAACGTCTGCGTCCTGCTCGATGCTGCCGCTGTCCCGTAGGTGCGAGAGTTTCGGACGGCGCGCATCTTCCGTCTTGCGGGAAAGTTGCGAAAGCAACAGCACGGCGATGTTCAATTGCTTCGCCAGCGTTTTCAGGTTTCGGGTAATTTCTTCAATTTGAGCGTGACGCTTGTCGTCGGGATTGCCAACCATCAGTTGCAGGTAGTCAACCACCAGCACATCCAATCCGTGCTTGCGCTTGTGGCGGCGGGCAAAACTGGCAACTTGAAAGAAGTTGAGGCCGGGACGGTCGAGCACATGCAGCGGTAGTTCGTGCAGCTTGCTGGTGGCGGCAGTAACTCCACTCCATTCGGCATCGTCCATTTGCGCGGTCAGCAGTTTCCCTAGGTTGATGCGTCCGTGTGCTGCAATCGCCCGGTCGGCCAATTCAGAAGCCACCATTTCCATGCTCAGAAACAGGACGCTATAGCCTTCTCTGGCCGCTTCTAACGCGCTGTGGAGCGCCAATGCGGTCTTGCCCATGTTCGGCCTTGCCGCGAGTACGATAACCTGTCCACGGCGCCATCCGCCGTTCAGACTGGCATCCAAGTTCGGAAGGCCGGTAGTGATTCCGTGGCGCTCGTCGCTCATCCGACAGTCAAGGGTGTTCAGATGCTCATCAATAATTGCGCCGATGCTGCGCGGTTCGTCAGCCTTCGCGCCTTCGGTAATCGCCAGCAGCCTCGATTGCACCCTGTCCATCGCCTCTGCGACGTCAATCGGTTTCGATGCCAGTTCTGCTAGTTCCGCAGCAGCGGCCATCATGTTGCGACGGGTTGCATGGTCGCGCACGATTTCGGCGTATCGTCCGATGTTTGCCGATGACGGGACGTTCTGCGCAAGCGATCCCAGATAGGGCAGCCCACCAACGTCATTGAGCTTGCCGTGCGCTTCCAGCATCTCCGCGACGGTAATCACGTCCCACGATTTACCTGCTGCTGCGTGCGTTCGAATGGCGCTGTAGATGAGACGATGAGCCGCCGAAAAAAATGCGGCCTCTTCCAGTTCACCCATGCGGTCGATGGCGCTATTGTCCATCAGCAGGGCGCCAAGTACCGACTGCTCGGCGTCCTCGCTGTGGGGTATTTTCAGGGTATCTGCGATGGCGTTCATGATGCTGCATCCTCATAGCGCCCCTCACGCACTTTGGCGAAATTCTCTGGCTTCACCAGCCAGTCGAGCGATATTACAAACGGCTTTCGCCCGGGCCTTGCCACTTCGCCGGTCAAGAACGGTATGCCTTCGATGTACTTAAACAGTCGCCGCCAATAGTCCAAGTTTTGGCGCTCTTCAGATTCGTTCCACCTTGCCTTCAATGCTGCTTGCCGCGCTGGAGTCCAGTCCTTAATCCGTGGGCAGGCAGAAAGAATTTCGTGGTACAGGTCGATTATTTGTTGGTGCGGGCAAACCGGCTTGCCGGTTGCAATAGCTTCTATTCCCTTAGTCTCCCCTCCCTTAGTCTCGTCTCCCTTCCCTTCCGGGGGCGAGGAGATGTCGACTGGTTGCAGAACAGCCGGCGAAGAATCGACGATTTCTCGCTGAACGGTCGGCGACTGATCCGCGATTGAAGTTGGTGCGGGGTACTTTAAAGTCGGCTTTTCAATTTTCTGATGGTGCCATCCGGTGACGTGCCAATAATGCTTGCCATTGCCCTCGTATGGGGCGATGAGGGATTGGGTAAGCAGTTCATTAACAAGGTGCTGGAGACCAACATCGGTCAGGTTATCGCCGGGGAAAACTTCGGCTTTGAGCGTCTTTACACTGGCAGGGTGATTGCCGCCATCGTCGCAAAAATTCCACATGCCTATGAACAGCAGGCGAGCCAGCGGCGAACATTCCATGACCTGTTCCGATGTCCAAAACTCAGGTTTTACAGTTCTGATTCTGGACATATCAGACTCCCAGCAGCGCACGAATATCAGCTACGCCCCACGCAAGGCGGCCATTAACTCGCTGGGGACGAATGGGGCCATTCTCCAAGCATGCCCATGCGCGCAAAGTTTGCGGCTGTCTGTTCAGATAATAAGCGGCTGCGTCGGTTGGAACGGTGGGACGCGTTACCTGTTCCAGTGGCGGGAAGTTCGCTGCGATTGATGCGCTTGATTGGGTATTCATTTCGTATCGTCCTTGCCTCTCGGCGTTGGTTAATGACGATACGAATACTGAACACGATACGAAGGAGTGCGAACACCCCTTGGCGGGTAGAGGGTACCCTGTGTCAGGCAGCGGGGAGGTCTATTCCAGCCTTTTCCTCTTTTTGGCTGGCCAAGGGTTTGGGTTGGGTGTGCCCGTTAGCGCGTTTCTGGCGGTCTTAATAGAACCGAGCCCACATGCTTGGTATTCCTGCTCGGCGCAAATATCGCGGCTCGCAAAATTGCCGCTTGCCCATGCTTGGCGAATGTTTACTTTTGCCTCCACCAATTTAGCGGCTTTCGCATCACCGCCCATTTTCCCGATGCTGGAGGCTATCTCTTTCATTTTCTTCTCTGCCATGGCTTCAACAGCGGCCTGATCAGCCTCAAGAAATCCATTTGCCATCTGCTCAAGGAAGGCAGGGCGGTAATGTTGTATCAAGTATTCTTCCGCGTTAGGCGAACCGTTGCCGAGAAGTGCCGCGGCGAACAGCGCATGTTTATCCTGCGGTTTAAACATGGCCATCAAGGCCTCCACGAAGGGGATGTTTTTCTTGCCGGAATAAGCTCGCAGATAATCCAAGAACCGCTGATAAAGTAACTCCACTTTTGACATGGTTCGCCCCCTTTATCTAAGTGCCTTCATTAGCCAATAGACCTCCGGCAAAGCTTCGTTCAGTCAAAGCTTCGTTCAGTCAAAGCTTCGTTCAGTCAACGCAGCCAGCCGTCGCCATTTTTCTGACTTGGGACCACGAACTTGTAGATACTAGTTTTTTAGTTGATGCGTGTTGATGAGAACGATACACTGAAAGCGGCAGTGCAGTCTGCCAAGTGGTGTTCAGTTTTTGTACTGGTTTTGTCCAAAACTGATTTGAGAATGCGGTAAGCGACTGCCTTTAAACGACATTGGGCTCGATGGTGCAGAAAGGATAGTTTTCCGCAGCGATGCCTGCCTTGGTCAGCGCATTGAACAGGGTGGATTTGCCCACGTTAGGGAGGCCGACGATACCGCATTTGAGACTCATGGTTGTTTCCTTGGTTAGTTGCTGTGCAGCTTCAACATCGCTGCTTCCATCTTGCCTTCGATGATCGGCGCTGCGACATCCAATGCGCGCTGCAGCGCTTCATCGATCAGGACCTGCTCTTCCTTGCGCGGTGCATTCAGCACGAAATTGACGACCTCGGCGCGATCGCCGGGATGGCCGATGCCGACGCGCAAGCGCCAGAAATCCTTGGTGCCGAGATGCGCGATGATGTCTTTCAGCCCGTTGTGCCCGCCATGGCCGCCGCCCAGCTTGAGCTTGGCGCTGCCGGGCGGCAGGTCGAGTTCGTCATGCACCACCAGGATCTGCTCCGGCACGATCTTGTAGAACAGTGCCAGCGCGATTACCCCGCGGCCGCTGGCGTTCATGAAGGTCTGCGGCTTGAGCAGGTGGACTTCGTGTCCGTGCAGCGAGGCGCGCGCGACCAGGCCATGAAACTTGCTGTCGGCCTTGAAGTTCGCATTGTGGGTGCGTGCCAGTTCATCCACCCACCAGAACCCGGCGTTGTGGCGCGTGGCTTCGTATTCCCGACCGGGGTTGCCCAGTCCGACAATGAGTTTGATCGGCTCGCTCATAATGAAAAAACCCGCCATGCACCATCAGATGTCATGGCGGGTTGTTCCAGAAGTGGCTTACTTCTTGGCTGCGGGTGCTGCAGCAGGTGCGGCTGCGGCAGCAGCGGCTTCGGCAGCAGCGGCCTCGGCGGCGGCTTCAACGTGGCCGCGCGGCACTTGCACCGTTGCCACGGCATCGCTGGCATGGTGATGGCCGGTTACTTCAACGCCCTTCGGCAGCTTGACGTCGGACACGTGGATGGAGTGCCCCAAGTCCAGACCGGACAGGTCCACTTCGATGGCTGTGGGCAGATTCGCCGGCAAGCAGGCGACTTCCAGTTCGTTCAGCACGTGACTGACGATGCCGCCGCCAACCTTCACGCCAGGAGCGACATCGGCATTGATGAAGTGCAATGGCACCTTCATGTGGATCTTCTTCTTCGCATCGACGCGCTGGAAGTCGATGTGCTGCACTTGCTGGCGGAACGGGTGCATCTGGAAGTCGCGCAGCAGCACGGATTCCTTCTTGCCGTCCAGGTCCAGCGACAGGATGGAAGCGTGGAACGCTTCGTTGCGCAGGGCGTAATACAGTGTGTTGTGATCGAGTTCGATCATGGTCGCTTCGCCGGTGCCGTAAATGATGCCGGGAACGCGATTCGCTTTACGCAGACGGCGGCTCGCACCCGTTCCTTGCGCTTTGCGTGTTGTTGCGCTGATTTCGATTGCCATTTTACTTCTCCACTTCTAATGAAGCGCTCCGCGACCAGAGGCTTCGGGTTATGCACCAGCCAATATGGCTGCTGCGAAATTTACTCGGTAAACAGCGAGCTCACCGATTCTTCGTTGCTGATGCGGCGAATGGTTTCCGCCAGCAACTCGGCCACGCTCAGCTGACGGATGCGCCGGCAGTTGCGCGCCGCTTCATTCAGCGGGATGGTGTCGGTGACCACCAGTTCGTCGATCGCCGATTTCTCGATGCGCTCGATCGCCGGTCCGGACAGCACAGGGTGCGTGCAGTAGGCGATCACGCGCGCGGCGCCTTTTTCCTTCAGGGCATTCGCTGCTTCGCACAGCGTATTGGCGGTGTCCACCATGTCGTCCATGATGATGCAGGTGCGTCCCGCCACATCGCCGATGATGTTCATCACCTTGGCCACGTTCGGCTTGGGACGGCGCTTGTCGATGATCGCCAGATCCGCGTCGAGTTGCTTGGCCAAGGCGCGGGCGCGCACCACGCCGCCCACGTCGGGAGACACCACGATCAGGTTGGGATAATTGCTCTTCCACACATCGGACAGCAGGATCGGGCTGGCGTAGATATTATCCACCGGAATATCGAAGAAGCCCTGGATCTGGTCGGAGTGCAAATCCATGGTCAGCACGCGATCCACCCCGGCGCTGCTCAGCATGTCGGCCACCACCTTGGCGGTGATCGCCACGCGCGCGGAACGCGGACGGCGATCCTGGCGGGCATAACCGAAATACGGCAGGGCGGCGGTGATGCGCGCGGCGGAGGCGCGCTTCAGCGCGTCCACCATCACCATCACTTCCATCAAACTGTCGTTGGTCGGCTGGCAAGTGGATTGCAGCACGAACACATCCTTGCCGCGCACATGCTCGAGGATCTCGACCATCACTTCGCCATCGGAAAAACGGCCTACCGTAGCGCGACCGAGATGGATGTGCAAATGCTTCGCCACGTCTTGTGCGAGCTTGGGATTGGCATTGCCGGTGAAGACCATCATGTCGCCGGACATGAGTACCTCGCAAAATTAGAATGGGCGAGAAAGCCCATCACGACTTGATTGAAGAATCTGGCTGGGGAGGTAGGGATCGAACCTACGAATGTCGGAATCAAAATCCGATGCCTTACCACTTGGCGACTCCCCAATGAAACCTTTAGAAGCAGTTTAGAACTGCTGCGCTCATCACGCTCTAAACAGCCTATACAGCTAAATCTTTCAGCGGATGCTGCTGCAAACCCCGCGCGACAAATCCGCGCATCGTCGACGGCAGTTGCTGCAATACCGCTTGTGCTTCCGCTTCCGTGGCAAACTCCGCAAACACGCAAGCGCCCGAGCCGGTCATCACGGCTGGAGCGAACTTCGCCAGCCACGCCAGATGTTCAGCCACCTCGGGGTACAACTTGCACGCTACCGCCTGCAAATCGTTGTTCAGCCCGTTTTGGCATCCAACCCGAAAATCCCGCCCTTTCGGAAGGGCGCGCATTGTCATCGAAATCGTATTTCGTGTCAATTCCGGATGCGTAAAAATCTGCACCGTCGGCACATGCACCGGCGGGCACAACACCACGTACCACGCATCCGGCAAGGGATAAGCCTGTAATTGCTCGCCCACGCCCTCGGCAAAAGCATTCTCGCCGAACACGAACACCGGCACGTCGGCGCCCAGCGTCAGGCCCAGCTGCATCAGGCGTTCGCGCGGCAAACCCAGCTGCCACAGGCGATTCAGCGCCAGCAGAGTGGTCGCCGCATCCGAACTGCCGCCACCCAGCCCGCCGCCCATCGGGATGTGTTTTTCCAGCCCGATATCCACCCCCAGCTGGCAGCCGGTTTGCTGTTGCAGCAGGCGCGCAGCGCGCACGCACAGGTCCTGTTCCGCGGGCACGCCATCCAGCGCGTTGATGCGGCGCACCTCGCCATCCCGGCGCAGGGTGAAACGCAGCGTATCGTTCAGGTCGATGAAACGGAACAGGGTCTGCAACAGGTGGTAGCCATCGGGCCTGCGCCCGACCACATGCAGGAACAGATTGAGCTTGGCCGGTGCCGGACAGACCAATGTGCTCATTGCGCCTCCCATTCGTCGATCAGCAGCAGCACCTCCATGCCGTCGCGCTTCAGGGCCAGCCGCAGCGGCAACGCGTCGGCTGCGGCAGCCGCATAGCGCGAATAGCGTATCTCCCAGCCCTGCTGGCGCAGCACGCTGGCCTGCCCCGCGGCATCGTGTTCGAGGTTGAATTCGCTGTCGGGCGCAGGTTCGGCCATGACCCAGTAACGCAAACCGGAAAGAGGCAACTGCCAACCCAGCGCCTGTTGCATCAGGCTTTCCATATCTTGTGCCGCATAGCGCTTGCCGGAGGCCTCCAGCGTGACCTCCTGCCCGGCGCGATGGATGCGCGCCACCGTCTGCCCGAGGGGCGCCAGCAGCAGGATCTCATCCTCGCTGGAGCGATGCACCCAGCGCACGCCGGCGCTCTCGTGCAATTCGCCCTGTTTGACGGCGACGCGCCCGTTGAATGCGAACGGCGCGTCCGCCTGCGCCGGGCGCTGCACTGCGACAGGCGCAGTCGCGCAACCCGCAAGCAGCAAGAACGTCAACAGGAGGAAACGCGGCATAATCAGGGGAGGAAACGCTTCATCACCGCTTTGAGCGCTTCGTTGTCGGGATTGGCTTTCACGCTGTCGGTCCAGACTTTGCGCGCACCGTCCTTGTCACCGCGCTTCCACAGCACTTCGCCCAGATGGGCGGCGATCTCGGGGTCGGGATTGGCCGCAAACGCGCGTTTCAGGAACTCCACGCTCTTGTCCAGATTGCCCTGCAGGTAATAACCCCAGCCCATGCTGTCGGTGATCGCCGCATCGTCCGGCGCAAGCTGGTAAGCCTTCTCCACCAGCTTCATCGCTTCCGGAATGCGCACTTTGCGATCCAGCAAGCTGTAGCCCAGCGCGTTGTAGGCATGCGCATTGTCCGGCGCGATCTTCATCAGCTTGCGGATCAGTTTCTCGAACAATTCCTCCTTGTTCAGCTTGTCCGCCGCCATTGCGGTCTGATACAGCATGTCCGGATCTTCGGGGAATTTCTCCAGCCCTTGCGCCAGCACCTGATAGCTATTCTCGTATTGCTTGCCTTCGCGCAGCAATTGCGCATCGATCAGGATCAGTTGTTTGCGTTGCTCGTCGGTTTTCGGCACCGCACGATGCAAAGCCTCGCGCGCATCGCTCAGCTTGCCCGCCTTGTCCAGCAAAACGACTTCGCGCAGACGGGCGGCGTAGCCATACTCGCCATCCTTCACCTGCCGGTAATGCTCCAGCGCGGCCGCATCGTTCTGCCTCGCCTCGTTCAGCTGTGCCAGGTAGTAATGCACCGTGCTTTCCTCTTTGCCGCCCTTGCTCAACGCCTGTTGCAGTTCGCGCTCGGCGCGGGTGTAGTCGCCCAGTTGCATGGAGATCAGCGCAACGGCAAAAGCCAGGTCGGGGCTGTCGGGGCGTTCGTCCAGCAAGTGCTGGAATTCGTCGCGCGCAGCGACATATTGCTTCTGGGTGAGCAGCGCGCGCGCGTAGTACAAACGCAGGTCGTTATTGTCCGGGTGCGCATCAAGGAATTTCTTCAGCATTGCCAGCCCCTTGGCGGGTTCGCTGCCCAGATACAGATCGGCCTCGAACACTGCTGCCACATCCCAGTCGGGACGCAGCGTCACCGCCCGGTGAATTTCCGCCAGCGCGAGGTCCTTCTTGCCTGCCGCTGCTGCAGCCTGCGCCACCGCCCAATGCCCTTCCGCCACATCGGGATAGTTGTGGGTTACTTGGATCATCCAGTCGAGATTGGCGGACTTGTTGGGCAAGCGCGCGACCAGCGGATAGATGCTCATGAAAGTGCGCCCGGCGTTCGCCGGGTCGGCCTTCAACACCGCTTCCAGCTGGGGGCGGGCTTCCTGCAGTTTGCCGCCGCTCAGCAATAACGACAGCGACATCTGTTTTGCCAGCGGCGAGGTAGGCTCCAACTCCCCCCACAGCTTGAACGCTTCCACCGCCTTGTCGAACTGATGTGACTCATAGGCCAGTTGCGCGGCACGTCTCGCCACGCGCGGATCGCGGGTGGTCTTGGCCAGATCAAGATAAGCCTGTGCCGCCAGCTCCGGCTGGCCGCGTTGCGCGGCGAAATCGCCGAGCAGGAATTCGTACAGCAACTGGCTGGTCAACTCGACATTGGGCAGGTTGGATTTCGGCGTCTCGGCGATCTGTTCCAGGTTGGCCTTGTTTGCAGCCGCCGGCGCCTCGGCAGTCTGTTGCGGCGCATGCGCGCAGGCAGCCAGCAAGGTAATGAGCGCAACAATGGGGTAGCGTGTAGGAAGGTTCATCTTTTCGACCGGATTCGGGGCAGGACGACATATTAGCCGAACTCCACCCCCATCGCGCAAGGCCTTATTCGGTGGTGAGCGGGAGCTCGCCCGAGATGCGGTTTTCTTCGGCAAATACCGGGAACAGCATCGGCAATAGCAACAATGTAAACAGGGTTGCAGAGACGATGCCGCCAACGATCACCACCGCGAACGGCCGCTGCGTTTCGGAACCGATGCCATGCGACAACGCCGCGGGCAACAAGCCGATGCCCGCCATCAATGCCGTCATCAGAATGGGGCGCAGCCGCGCCACCGCGCCTTCCATGACGCTTTCGGCCAGCGACAGGCCGTTGCGCATGCCCTCGATGAATTGCTCCACCATGATGACGCCGTTCTGCACCGAGATGCCGGCAACGGCAATGAATCCGACCGCCGCGGAAACGGACAGATGCAGGCCCGCCAACCCGAGTCCGGCCAGACCGCCGATCAGGGTGAACGGCACCATCAGGATCACCAGCAGCGCCTTGCGCATGGACTTGAATGCCCAGAACAGCAGCACAAAGATCATCAATACCGACACCGGCACAATGACCTTCAGCCGTTTGAGTGCGCGCTGCTGGTTCTCGAACTGCCCGCCCCAGGTCATGGTGTAGCCGGGCGGCAGCATCACTTGCCCGTTCACCGTCTCCATCGCCTCCGCAACAAAGCTGCCTTGGTCGCGTCCAAGCAGGTTGGCCTTTACGGCAACCACGCGCCCGCCCGCCTCCCGTCCGACTCGCGCCGCGCCCTGGCGCACCTCGATGTCGGCAATGGAACCCAGCGGCAAGGTGCCTCCGCCCGGCAGCGCGATCGGCAGTTCACCCACGTCGTCCACGGCATCGCGATAGGGCGCTGCGAGCCGCAACGTCACGTCGAAACGACGGTCGCCCTCGTAGAACACGTTGGCTGCCATCCCCGCCATGGCAGTCTGCAAGGTGGCGTTCACATCGTTGATGTTGAGCCCGTAACGCGCCATGCGCGAACGATTCAGCGTGATGTCGAGTTCGGTCTGTCCGCCCACCTTGATCGCCGCCACGTCGGTTGCACCGCGTATGCCGCTCAGGATATTGGCGACCTGGGTGGATTTGTCTTCCAGTATCTCCAGGTCAGGGCCGAAGATCTTGACCGCGATCTCGCCCTTCACGCCGGACAGCGCCTCTTCCACGTTATCCTGAATAACTTGCGAGAAGTTGGTCGGCACGCCGGGGATGGCGCGGATCTGCCTGGTCATGTCGGCAATCAGCTCGTCCTTGTCGGCGAAGCGCCACGTATCGTGCGGATTGAGATCGGCCATGATTTCGAGATTGTTCGGGCCCTTCGGGTCGGTGCCATCGTCCGGTCGCCCGACCTGGGTGGTGATGTTATGAACCTCCGGATACGACCTGAGAATGGCGCGCACCTGGCGCTCGACTTCCTTGGTCTTGTCCAGCGCGGTAGCTGGCGGCAGGCTGATCGTCAGCCAGATGTTGCCTTCGTCCAGCTTGGGCAGGAATTCGCTGCCGAGCAGCGGCGCACCCGCCAGGGCGACGGCCAGCACGCCAACCGAAGCGGCGACGATGGCCTTGCGTCGGTTCTCTGCCCACAACAGCAGGCGCCGGTAGCGTTCCTGCAGCGCGTGCATCCAGCTGCTGTGCTTCTCGGCGAGGTCCTTGTTCTTGACCGCATAGCACAACAAGGTCGGCACCAGCGTCAGCGTCAGCAGGATCGCACCGAGCAAGGCGAAGCTCAGCGTGAACGCCATCGGCGAGAATATTTTTCCTTCCACGCGCTGGAAAGTGAAGATCGGCACGAACGCCAGAATGATGATGAGCTTGGAGAACAGGATGGGATGCCCCATCTCGACGCTCGTTTGCTTGATGAGGTGGATGCGCCAGCCATAGGTATGGTGTTGCGGCAACGCATCCGCCTTGGCCAAAGCCAGCCTCACCATCAGCGCCTCGACCAGCACCACGGCGCTGTCGATGATGATGCCGAAGTCCACCGCGCCGAGCGAGATCAGGTTGGCGGAAACGCCGCGCGCATCCATCAGAATGAAGGCGAACAGCAGGGCCAGCGGGATGATGACGGCAACGGCAAGCGCCGCATACCAGTTGCGCAGGAAGATGATGAGGATCGCGACGACCAGCAGCGCGCCGACCACCAGATTCTCAGTGACGGTATGCACGGTATGGCGTACCAGATCGGTGCGATCGTAGTACGGAACGATTTTCACCCCGGGCGGCAGCTTGTGCGCCAACTGCGCCAGTTGCTCCCTGATTCCCGCCACGACCTTGGTGGCGTTCCGCCCCTTGGTCATCTGCACAATACCTTGCACGACGTTGTCGTAGTCGTTGAATGCGACGATGCCGGAGCGCGGGCGATAGCCGATGGCCACCTCGCCAACGTCGCTCACCAGCACGGTCTTGCCGTCCTTGGCCGTAACCACCACGCGCGCGATGTCGTCCAGGTTCTGGAACAGGCCGATGCTGCGCAGCACCAGCGCCTCGTCGCCGCGCTGCATGACGCCACCGCCCACATTGCCGCTGTTGGCGCCGATCGCCTGCGCCACCTGGTCGATGGTCACGCCGAATTTCCGCAGCAGTTGCGGGTTGATGCGTACCTGGTATTCCTTCACCGTGCCGCCGAAACTCGCGACGTCCGCCACGCCTGGCACCTGACGCAAGGCAGGGCGCAACACCCAGTCCTGCAAGGCGCGCACCTCGCTGGGCGACATGCCTGCCGGAGCATCAATCACATAGCGGTACACCTCGCCCACCGCGTTAGTGAGCGGCGCCAGACCGGGCTGTGCCCCAGGCGGCAGCGTGACGTTCTGCAGTTTTTCCAGCACTTGCTGGCGTGCAAAATAATCATCGGTACGGTCGGAAAAAGTAAGGGTAACGACCGACAGGCCGGTAATGGAGACCGAGCGCAGTTGCGTCATGAATGGCACGCCGCTCATTTCACGCTCGATCGGCAGGGTGATGCTGCGCTCGACCTCTTCCGGGGCCTGCCCGGGCGCCTGCGTGACAACCTGCACCTGCACATCCTGCACGTCCGGGAACGCCTCGATCGGCATGTCTTGCACCGCATTCCAGCCGACCACGATGAGCACCAGCGCCGCTGCCAGCACGAACACGCGCTGCTGCAGGGCAAAAGAAATGAGTTTATCTAGCATGGGGAAGGAGATGAGCGATGAGCGGCATCAATTGTTGCCGGCCAGTTCCGAATTCAGCAGCAACGCCCCGGTGGTGACCACGCGCTCGCCTGCTTGCAGTCCCTCCTTGACGTAGCTGTAATCATGGCCCTGTAGCCCGAGCACAACCTGGCGCCGTTGCAGCACGCCGGGGGATTGCTCCACGAACACATAGCTGTGCAGTCCTTGCGTAAACAAGGCAGCATTGGGAACGCGCGGCATGTTCGCATGCTTGTCGGCCACCGGCGTCACCCTGGCGAACATCTCGGGCTTGAGCCGATGCGTCGCATCCTGGATCTCGGCGCGCACCTGAATGCGGCGTGTAACCGGATCCAGCGCTTCGCCGATGACCGCGACACGCCCCTGGAAAGACACACCCGGATAGGCATCCACTTCGATCGACACCGTTTGCCCGACCCGCACCTTATCCAGATAGCGCTCGGGCAAATCGATCTGCACCCATAAACGGGCCGGATCGGTGATCACGAACAGCGGATTGCTCGCATCGGAGCGCACCTCGCTGCCGGCGTTGACCTGACGCTCGCTGATGATGCCGCTGATCGGCGCGCGCAGCACGAATCTGCCGTTGGTCAGCGACATCGAGTTCTGCAAATTATGCAGCCGCGCTTCGGCCCGCTTATCTTCGGCCACGGCCTGCTGGAAGTCGGCTTCCGCCGCTTCCGCATCCTTGGTCGAGATGCCGTTGTTTGCCAGCAGGCCGCGGGCACGCTCCACCGCCGATTGTTTGTGCAGCAGGTCGGCATTGGCCTTGGCGTAATCCGCTGCCGCCTGGGCATAGTCCGGCGAATCCAGCGTGAGCAGCTCTTCCCCCGCCTTGACTCCGCGCCCGGCATCCGCCGCGATTTTCAGCACCCTGCCGTTAATGGGCGAGAACACCCGCGCCGTGCGGTTGTCGTCGTAAGTAATGCGCCCGTTCAGCGGCTCGACCAGGGGCTCCGGATATTCCTCCACCGGCTTGATCTGCAAAAAAGTGAGCTGTGGCGCATTTTCCGGGAAGTGGATGGTATCGGCGGAAGCTTGCGCGAGCGGCTTTTCCGCGTCCGACTCGGGCTTGGCGGCAGCCTGCCATTTCTGCCAGGCGACATAGCCCGCACCTGCGAGCAACACGAATGCCAGCAGCCCCAGCGCCGGCCTCTTCAACTGACTGTTCACTATTGTTTCGTCCCTGCAGTATCTTTATTTTTTGCTTCATGGTTCCACCAGCCGCCGCCCAGCGCCTGATACAGCGCCGCCGTATCGCCCAGCCGGTTGGTTTGCGCCTGCACCAGATTGATCGTCGCAAGCTGTTCATTCTGTTGCGCCATCAGCAAGGTCTGGAAATCAACCGCGCCCGCTTCGTATTGCTTGCGCGTCAGCTCGCCCATCTTGCTCGCCGCCTGCGCCGCCGTTGCTGCCGCATTTAACGCCTGTGCGTCGGATTGGATGACATACAGGGTATCGGCCACGTTCTGCAGGGCGGCCATCACCACGCCGCGGTATTGCGCACCTGCCTGCGCCAGTCCTTGCTGCGCAGCACGCGACTTGGCGCGCAGGGTGCCGCCGTCGAAGATGGTCTGCGCAACGCTAGCGGTCAGGTCGAAGAAGCCGCCGCCGTTCTTGAACATCCATGTCGGCGACGAGGCCATGCCGCCTATCGCTCCGGTGATTGCAAACTGCGGCAGCGTGTTGGCAATGGCGACGCCGTATTGCGCACTGGCGTAATGCAACTGCGCTTCGGCGATGCGCACGTCCGGGCGCTGCTCCACCAGTTTGGACGGCAGGCTTAGCGGCAACTCCTGCGGCAGATGCAGCTGGTCCAGCGTGAATGTCTCCTCGATATCTTCGTCCGGCGTGTTGCCCGCCAGCACGCGCAACAGGTCGCGCGTCTGTTCCAGTTGCTGCTGCAGCGGCACCAGCGCCTGTTGCGCAAGTGCGGCATTCATCTCCTGCTGCGTCACTTCCATCTCGGAGACATAACCGAGATTGATTTGATTGTGCGCGATTTCCAGTGCCTGCCGGTTGAAGCCCACGATCTTGAGTTGCGCCTCGATCTGCGCGCGCAGCGAGGCCTCTTGAATGGCGGCCGCCACGACATTGGCAGCCAGCGTGATATAGGTCGCTTCCAGCTGCAGCTGCTGCATCTCGGTTTGCGCCTGCGCTGACTCGACCTGCCTGCGGTTTGCGCCGAACACGTCGGGCACGTAACCCACGGTCAGTTGCGCGATATGGAAGTTGTAGTAGGCCGGGCCGTTATATTTCGGGCCGGCTGGATTGGAATAAGTCTGGATGACCGTGCCGTTTCCCTGTTGCCCTGGCGAGTTGCCGCCCATGTTGCCCGCCAGCTTGTTGCGCGAGGGTGAATAGCTCACCCCGACCGTCGGATAGAAGAAGCCTTGCTGCGCCGCCGTGTACTCCTGCGCCTGCCGCAGCGCGGCCTGGGCTGCCTCGATATCCGGATTGGCCTTGAACGCGCGCTTGATCAGCGCGTCAAGCTGCGGCGAGTTGAAGAGGGTCCACCATTCGAACGGGATGTCACGGGCGGAAACGAATTTCTGCGCTTCGCCATGCATCGTTGGCGCCGCTGCTGTCTCCTGCGTCGCGGCGGCTGGGCCATAACCTGTTGCAGAGGGAGCGTCAGGGCGCTTGAAGTCCGGCCCCGCAGCGCAGCCGCAGAGGGCGGCCAGCAAGCAAAGCGATATCGAGTTCTTGTGCAAAGTGTTCAAGTGATTGCGTACCTGAGAAAGTGCGGAGCCGGGCATGCGACCCGGGTAGCCGGGTTTGGTTCCGTAAAAGGGGAGCATTCTACCCGAGTATCCCCCCTGCCCTGCCCATCGACACCCGCCCGGTTTGGGCGGGCATCGGCCGCCGTTACTGCCAGCCGTAGCGTTTCGCATAGTAGTCCTTCATCTGTTGCGTCAGCACCATGTAGCCCAGCAGCAATGCTGCGAGGATCGGGAAATAGCCTAGCGGCAAGGCCTGCATCTTGAAGTAGTGCGCCAATGGCCCCATCGGGATCAGGATGCCAATGGCCATGATCAAACAGGTCGTGACCAGCAAGGGCACGCCCGGCTTGCTCTGGATGAACGGGATCTTGCGCGTGCGGATCATGTGCACCACCAGCGTCTGCGTCATCAGGCCCTCGACGAACCAGCCCGACTGGAACAGCGTTTGGTGCTCCGGCGTGTTGGCGCGGAAGATGAACCACATCACGCAATAGGTCAGGATGTCAAAGATCGAGCTCACCGGCCCGAAGAACAGCATGAAACGGCCGATATCGGCAGGGTTCCAGCGTTGCGGCTCCTTGACCATTTCTTCATCCACGTTGTCGAACGGAATGGCGATTTGCGAAAAATCGTAGAGCAGGTTCTGCACCAGCAGGTGCATCGGCAGCATCGGCAGGAACGGAATGAAAGCGCTCGCCAGCAGCACCGAGAAGACGTTGCCGAAATTCGAGCTCGCCGTCATCTTGATGTATTTGAGCATGTTGGCGAAGGTCTTGCGCCCCTCGATCACCCCCTCCTCCAGCACCATCAGGCTTTTCTCCAGCAGGATGATGTCGGCCGCCTCCTTGGCGATATCAACTGCGGTATCGACCGAGATGCCGATATCCGCCGTGCGCAGCGCCGGCGCATCGTTGATGCCGTCCCCCATGAAGCCGACCACGTGCCCGTTCGACTTCAACAGCCTCACGATGCGGTCTTTGTGCGCCGGCGTGAGGCGGGCGAAGATATTGCAATTCTCGACTTCGCGCGACAAGGCTTCGTCGTCCATGCGCTCGACGTCAGCACCCAGCATCACGCGCTCGTCTGAAAGTCCCACTTCCCGGCATATCTTGGCGGTGACCAGCTCGTTATCACCAGTGAGCACCTTGACGGTGACCCCGTGTGCCGCCAGGGCCTGCAGCGCAGGCGAAGTGCTTTCCTTGGGCGGATCAAGGAAGGCGACATAGCCGATCAGGGTCAGCTCGGACTCGTCGGCAACGCCATAGTTTTCCTTCGCCTGGGCCATTTCCTTCGACGCCACCGCAACCACGCGCAACCCTTCCTCATTCAGCGAGGCCGTCACGGCACGGATGCGCGCGAGCAGTTCGGGCGTCAACTGCTCGTCCTGTTCGCCGTGCCGAACGCGGCTGCAAACGGAAAGGATCTCCTCGACCGCGCCCTTGCAGATCATCAGGTGTTGCCGGTGGTGTTCTGCCACCACGACCGACATGCGGCGGCGCTGGAAATCGAACGGAACTTCGTCAACCTTGCGGTAGTTTGCCACCGGATTGAGTTCCTGATGGACTTCGACGTGTTCAAGCACGGCCACATCAAGCAGGTTCTTCAATCCGGTCTGGTAATAGCTGTTGAGATAGGTGTACTCGAGGACCGTTTCCGATTCCTCCCCCCAGATGTCGGTGTGCCGCTCCAGAAAAATCTTGTCCTGGGTGAGCGTGCCGGTCTTGTCAGTGCACAGCACATCCATCGCGCCGAAATTCTGGATCGCATCCAGGCGTTTGACGATCACCTTGCGCCGCGACAGGATCACCGCTCCTTTGGCCAGCGTGGAGGTGACAATCATCGGCAGCATTTCCGGGGTCAGTCCGACGGCAATGGACATGGCAAACAGGAATGCTTCCAGCCAGTCGCCCTTGGTAAAGCCGTTGATGAACAGCACCAGCGGCGACATCACCAGCATGAAACGGATCAGCAGCCAGGCCACCTTGTTCACACCCATCTGAAACTGGGTGGTCACGCGGCTGGTGCTGGTAACGCGCTGCGCCAGCGCGCCAAAGTAGGTCTTGTTCCCGGTCGCGATTACCAGTGCGGTGGCGGTGCCGGACACCACGTTGGTTCCCATGAACAGGATGTTGTCGAACTCGAACGGGTTGCCCGTTTCATGATTCCTTTGCTGGGCAAACTTCTCTACCGGCAGCGATTCGCCTGTCATCGCCGATTGGCTGACGAACAAGTCCTTGGCCGTTAATAGGCGGCAGTCCGCCGGAATCATATCCCCGGCGGAGAGCAGAATCAGATCGCCCGGCACCAGCTGCTTGATCGGAAGCTCGACCCTGCGCGTGCCTTTGGGGTGGAGTTGCCCATGGAAATACTGGCGCGCTTCCTCAGTCGTGTCTTGTGCCGGGTCGCGGCGGATGACCGTGGCGGTGTTGGTCACCATGGCCTTGAGCTTTTCGGCAGCATGATTCGATTTACGTTCCTGCCAAAAGCGCAAGCCAACCGACAGGACGACCATAGACGATATGACGATGGTGGCCTTCATGTCTTCGGTGATATACGAAATCGCGGCCAGCAGCGTCAGCAGGATATCGAATGGCGTTTTGTAGCAGAGCCAGAGGTGATGCCACCACGACAACGGTTTCTCGTGCTCGACTTCATTCAGGCCAACGCGTAAGCGCACCTCATCGGCTTGCTGCTCGGATAGGCCGTCTGGATGGGAATCCAGCTTCTTATAGAGAGATTCCGGATCACTGCTGGCGACAGCAGCCAACTCCATGGTCAACTCGTGCGGAATTTCACGGCTGATCGTCGTGCCGCTCAGGTTTTCCAGCAGCGCCAGGCGGCGGAAATGCCGCGCCAAGCTTCGAGTTTTCAGGAAGTTGGCAAAGAACTCTTTCAGGAAGTTTGTGCTCATGAAAAATATGTCTCCTGGCAATTAAAGCTCGGCATGAAAGCGTGCGGCGTAAACATCGATCGGTCCGCGATCGGCGTTGTAGGCGGGATTCTGAATGCGCTGATAGTCCGCTGTCAGCCAATAGTCTTTGCCGAGGCTAAAGCTGTAGAAGCCCTCAAAGATGTCTTCCGGGCGATAGTTCAGCTTGCCGTCACCGATGAAAAAAGAAATGCCGCCAGCCTCCAGAAAGCGACGGCGTTGGTCGGACAGGGTATTGCGCATCAGCGAAAGCCCGACCGTGTCGGCAGAGCGCCCCCAGTTGTTGCCCTTGATCAGGAACCCGCTTGAGAAGGAACCGTCGACTTCGGTAAAGGCGTAGGTCTCCGTGCGCCCATCCGCCTTCATCGCACGCATAAAGAATCCGGTACTGTCGCTGACTTCCTGCTCGATGTTGATGCCAACGCCGTACTTGATTTTTTCGCTATTGCGCACTGCAACCAGTGCATCCGGGCCGGTGTACTGTCCCGGATGCGCATTGAGCCAGGCGAGCGCGTCATCGAAGCTGGCAAGCACGGCGCGGTTGCGCCAGCCCAGCACTCGCACTGCGCCGGGCCGGCCATACAGCACATGGGCATGCTCGACTTCGAGCTGATCGCCATAATGATGGCCCAGAGCGAGATCCACGGCCAGTCCATTGGGTTCCTTCGGGCCGGACATGCGCCCGAAACGCAGCACCCAATCATCCTGGTACCACTCTGCCGCAAAGCCCCAGCCAAAGCCGCGCGCATCGGCGGCGTAGTCGTAGGCCGCATACGTCCAGTTGCCCCAGTTCATGAATTGCGTACGCGGATCTTTGGCATAAGTATTCGGATCGAAAACATCGAGCGTCGAGAAATTCCCCACCGTCAGCACAAAACGATTTTTGTCCACCGAGCCTGCGAGCTGGTTAAGACCGGGCTCCACATGTTCGGTACCGCCGCCATTGTTCCAGGTCTGGCGCAGGAAAAGCTTTTGCCGGTACAGCGTGGGATGGGCGCCGGCTGCGCGCGTAATCTCTCCGTTGGTAAATCCACCCAGGCCAACCAGGTTGTTGGAAAAGGGCACACCTTGAGAAATCTCCGGGGTCAAATAGACTTCGCCGTTCTGCCACGGCCGATACCCCAGAAAAGCGTCCGCAGTGAAGGTGTACATCTTCTCGTGACCCGCGATGATGCTGTTGGGGCCGGAGTATGCCGCCTGGTATGCAGGATGTCGCTGCCAGTTGTAAGTGAGCTGCATCCGCGCCGTCGTATCCTCTTCCTCGACCGTTTCGGCATGGCACCATGGGGACAACGCCATTCCACCCCAAAGGAGCGCAGCCGCAAATGGCGAGCAAATCACGCCGAAGCGAACAGGAAATTGAAAGCGCACTGACTACTCCTTGTTGTAAAAGCGAAGTCCAGCGCAGGTACAGTTGCATCAGGCCACTGGCTGGCAATAAGCCGGCGGCAAACATTGGTAGTCAGAAGGTGGGATTAAACCGGTTTCCCGGATATTGGCACCGCTTCCCGCACTCGGCGAGATAGCGGCAGAGGACTGCGCGTTATTTTGCCGAGAGCACTCTCGCCATGTCGGCGAGGCAACTACTGTGACTTGAGTCAGTACCCACAAGGGTTCTCCGCGGAAAAAAACGCGCGCATTCTGCACTGGAATTATATTGATGTAAAGGGATAATTCGATGACGCTTCCGGCGTGTACCGGGGGCGCTGCGCAGGCGCAACGATCAAGGCTGCTCTGTTTTGCTGAGACTTCGGATATTGAGTTATATTCCGCCCATTGCACACAAAATCCAGACCCCGCTGACAGCAATGACTGCCCTGCTCACCCTTTCCGCACGCAACCTGATGCGCCGCCACGACGATCGTTTGGTGGTCAACGATGTGTCGCTTGAATTGCGGCACGGCGAAGTGCTGGGATTGCTGGGGCACAACGGCGCCGGCAAGAGCACCACATTGCAGATGCTCACCGGCGCCCTGCCGCCGCATAGCGGGCAAATCGAAGTGTGCGGCTTTGACCTGAAGCAACAACCCCAGCAGGCAAAATCCTGCATCGGTTTCCTGCCGGAGCATCCGCCTCTCTATCGCGACATGCGCGTCGATGACTATCTGCTGTATGTTGCGCGCCTGCACCGCGTGCCGTCCGGCAAACTCGCCGCTGCGCTGAACCAGGCCAAGCAGCGCTGCGGCCTGCACGACTGCGGCAAGAAGCTGGTCGGCACGCTGTCCAAAGGCTACCAGCAGCGCGTCGGCATCGCGCAGGCCATCATCCACAATCCTGCCGTGGTGGTGCTGGACGAACCCACCGTTGGCCTCGACCCGGCGCAGATCCGCGACATTCGCGCGCTCATCCGCGAACTGGGCAACAGCAGCAGCGTGATCCTTTCCACCCACATGCTGAACGAAGTGGAAAGCCTGTGCGACCGTGTGCTCATCCTCAAGCAGGGCCGCCTGATCTATAGCGGCAGCAGCGCCGAGATGCTGGGCAATGGCAATATGGAAGAGGCGTTCATGCAGATCACCGAAAACAAGGCAGCTTCCGCATGATCCTCACCATTGCCAAAAAAGAATTCCGCAGCCTGTTCGCCGCGCCTTCCACCTGGTGGATGCTGGCGCTGCTGCAGTTCCTGTTCGCCTGGTTCTACTTCGGCCGCATGGACGATTATCTGCAAGTGCAGGCGCAACTGGCACAGCTCGACAATGCGCCGGGCGCAACGATCTCCATTGCCGCCCCGCTGTGCAGCGTGCTGGCCTTGATGCTGATGATGCTGATCCCGCTGTTCACCATGCGCCTCATTGCCGAAGAGCGGCGCAATCAGACCTGGGTGCTGTTGCTCGCCGCGCCGGTGCCGGCGGCGCACATCGTGCTGGGCAAATTTCTCGGCCTGATGCTGCTGCTTGTGCTCATCGTGATGGGCGCCGCCGCCCTGCTCGCCACATTACTGCTTGGCACGCATGCCGACATCGGCCTCATGCTCGCCGATATCCTCGGCGTGCTGTTGCTCGCCGCCACCTATGCCGCACTGGGCTTGTACTTTTCGGCGCTGAGCAAGCAGCCCCTGGTCGCCGCGGCCGGCGCGCTGGGGCTGTCGTTCGGTTTGTGGCTGCTCGAGTTGGGCGCCAGCGACAACCGCAGTTACCTGCGCGCAATTTCACCCAACGCGCATTTCCAGAACCTGAACATGGGCCTGGTCAACAGCGCCGACCTGGCCTATTTCGCACTGGTCATCGCGACGCTGTTGTGGCTGACGATACGCCAGCTGAACGATGAAAGGGACCGCGCCGCATGAAACGCTACCTGCCCTGGCTCAAACGGGTCGTTTCGCTGCTGCTGGTGCTGGCGGCCGCGGGTGCGCTATTCCAGTTGGCGGCGCGGCATCCCGCGCAATGGGACGTTACGCAGAACGCGCTGAACAGCCTGGAGCCAGGCAGCGTCGACGCGCTGGCGCTGCTGCACGGCCCGGTGAAGATCACGGTATATGCCACCGAGCAGGATGCGCAAGCCGGTGACATCCGCAAACTGATACGTGAATTCGTCTCGCTGTACCAGCGCTACAAGCCTGACATCTCGCTCAGCTTCGTCGACCCGGTGAAGGACGCGGAGGCGATGCGCAAAGCCTCCATTAAAGGCAATGGCGAGATGGTGGTGGAATATGGCGGGCGCAGCGAGCACATCACCACGCTGAACGAGCAGACCCTTTCCAGCGCCCTGCTGCGGCTGGCGCACGACAAGGATCAACTGGTGATGTATCTGGGCGGTCATGGCGAACGCAAGCTGGACGGCGTGGCCAACCATGACCTCGGCGACTTTGGCACGCGCCTGAAGCAACTCGGCTACCGCATTTCCAGCCTTAACCTCACCCTGGCCCCGGATGTGCCGGCCAACGCCAGCATGCTCGTGCTCACCCAACCGCAAATCAGACTGATGCCGGGCGAAGTGAGCAAACTGCTGCGCTATATCGACAACGGCGGCAACCTGCTGTGGCTGGTCGACGCCGAACCGCTGCGCGGCCTGGAACCGCTAGCTGAAAAGCTGGGCCTATCGTTCCTTCCTGGCAAGGTGTTCGATCCTTCCGCACAGGAGATGAACGCGCCTCTGGACTGGACGCTGGGCTCGGGCTACCCCCCGCATGCCGTCACTCGCGACTTCGACCTGATCACGATCTTTCCGGATGCGCGCGCGCTGAGCATCGAGCATAGCGATGGCTGGCAAACGCACACGCTGGTGGAAGGCGCGGCGCGCGGCTGGGTAAGCGAACACGGCAACAGCAAACGTTTCGACAAAAACCGCGATGTACCCGGCCCGGTCAGCCTGGCCGTAGCCCTGCAGCGCGACGTGAACGACCGCGAGCAGCGCATCATCGTGGTGGGCAGCGGCGCCTTCCTCGCCAACGTCTACTCCGGCAACGGCGGCAACATCGATCTCGGCATGAACATGGTGAACTGGCTGGCCAGCGAAGAACGCCTCATCACCGTGCAACCGCATGCAGCGAAGGACGGCAAGATCGCGCTGAGCAAACGCCAGCTCACCGCGATCAGCCTGAGCTTCCTTATCCTGCTGCCGCTGGCGCTGGTCCTTGCGGGCGTCTGGGCCTGGCGTCGCCGCAAAAACTGAGCGATGCCCGAACTGCCGGAGGTTGAAACCACGCTGCGCGGTCTCGCCCCTCACCTGACCGGACAGCAAGTTCAAGCCGTTGTCATCCGCAACCCCAAACTGCGCTGGCCGATTCCGGAGAATCTGCCGGAATTGCTGCAAGGGCAAACCATCCGCCAGCTGCGGCGGCGCGCCAAATATCTGCTCGTCGAGTTCGACCATGGCACGCTCATCCTGCACCTCGGCATGAGCGGCAGCTTGCGCATACTTACTTCGCCGGCACCGGCAGATTCCCATGAACATTTCGATCTGCTGCTGCAGAACGGCAAAGTGATGCGGCTGCGCGATCCGCGCCGCTTCGGTGCCGTGTTATGGCACGCAGGCGATATCGCGCAACATCCCTTGCTGGCGGCGCTCGGCCCCGAGCCGCTGCAGGCGGAATTCGATGCCGAACACCTCTATGCGGCCACGCGCCGGCGCAAGGCCGCGATCAAGCTGGTCATCAT
>Ga0316624_10000021_pt1 | contig 43431 bp, 43 predicted proteins | sample OWC_Aug_N3_C1_D5_FD_207657 | JGI IMG/M metagenome (GOLD analysis project Ga0316624, IMG submission 207657) | Wetland soil microbial communities from Old Woman Creek delta, Ohio, United States - OWC_Aug_N3_C1_D5_A | ecosystem: Environmental > Terrestrial > Soil > Wetlands | place: USA: Ohio... | reverse complement strand
GTCGTTGATAATAACATAGTCGAACTCGGCGACATGCGAGATGTCCTCTTGCGCGGCCTGCAAGCGCTGGGCAATGACTTTCGCGCTGTCTTGGCCGCGCCCCGTTAGCCGCGTCTCCAATGCGGGCAGCGAGGGCGGCAAAATGAAAATGGAGATGGCGTGCGGCATCAGCTTGCGGACCTGGGCTGCACCCTGCCAATCGATCTCCAGCAGAATATCCTGTCCCGAAGCGAGTTGTTTCTCTATCCAGGATTGAGAGGTGCCGTACAGATTGCCATAAACCTCGGCGCTTTCCAGGAAGTCGCCTTGCTGCGCCATTTGCAGAAATTTCTCGCGGCTGATGAAGTGGTATTCCTTTCCGTCGGTTTCGCCGGGACGCGGCGCGCGAGTGGTATAGGAAATGGATAGCGCAATTTGTTTATTGGTATTGAGCAGCGCGCCAACCAGGCTGGTTTTGCCTGCTCCCGAGGGGGCGCTGACGATGAAGAGGTTGCCGGACATGTAGTTCTCCTATTCGATGTTCTGGATCTGTTCGCGCATCTGCTCGATGATGATCTTCATCTCCATTGCGCAGCGCGAGATTTCCGCATCCACAGACTTCGAGCCCAGTGTGTTGGCTTCGCGATGGAGTTCCTGCATCAGGAAGTCCAGGCGCTTGCCAACGGCGCCGCCTTTAGCGAGGACCCGATGCATTTCATCCAGGTGCGTTTGCAGGCGCGAAAGCTCCTCGTCCACATCGATTTTGCTTGCGTACAGCGTAATTTCCTGGCGAACACGCTCGTCGTCTTCGTTGCCGAGCGCCTCCAGCAGGCGAATGCGCAGCTTGGCTTCATAGGCTGCGATGGCAGCGGGAATGCGAGGCGCAACAGCTACGCGCAAAGCCTCAATTTGGGATACTCGCTCCAACAGAAAAATCTTGAGTTTTTCGCCCTCGCGTTGCCGCGCCGCGGCAAAATCCACCAAGGCCTGATGCAATAGGGTTTGCAGGGTGGCGTGCAGAGCTTCGGCGGAAAGAGCGGGGGTTTCCAGCACGCCGTGCCAGCGCAGGACATCTACAACAGCCAACTCATTGGCGTGCGGCAACACCTCACGCACTTGGGCGCTCCACAAAGCCAGCTGCTGCACCAGCCCCGGATTCAGACGTGCGGGTTCCTGGGCAGAGGGACGTAGGGATAAATTGATGCGGCACTCTACCTTGCCACGTTTAACCTGCGCCGCGATGGCCTCGCGCAGAAAGGGCTCCTGCATGCGCAGCTCGTCTGGTATGCGCAATTGCAGATCGAGGTAGCGATGGTTGACCGAGCGCAGTTCCAGCGCGAGCGAGCCGGTCTCCAGTTCGGCCGCGGCAACAGCGAATCCGGTCATGCTGTAAATCATTACAGACTCCCTGAATGAAAAGAAAAAAACCAACTGAATGCCGCGCATTATATTACGATTGAGTGCTGCTTCTGCTCACGAACGGGGGCAAATAAAAAAACATAGGGAAACGATGAGGTTCGCAGTTCATCAGGCCAGCAAGATTGGGGGCCGCAAATACAATCAAGATCGCGTGGGCTATGCCTATACCAATGAGGCGTTGTTGCTGGTATTGGCTGACGGCATGGGCGGGCATCAGCATGGTGAAATTGCGGCGCAGATTGCCGTCCATACCTTCATGCGCGCATTCGGGCGCCTTGAGCAAGCGCGCGTGAAGGAGCCCGAGGTGTTCTTGCGTGCCACGATGCGTGCGGGCCACGATGCCATTTTTGCCTACGCCCGCGAACAGCAGCTGGGAGGGAATCCGGGCACTACTTGCGTGGCGGCGTTGGTTCAGGACGGGCAGATTTGGTGGGCGCACGCGGGCGACTCGCGCTGCTATTTATTACGCGGAGATGCGGTGGCTGGCGTAACCCATGACCATTCCGTAGTGCAGCAGTGGGCTGATTGGGGCATCATCAGTCCGGAAGAGATGAAGACGCATCCAGACCGCAACAAGATCACCAACTGCCTGGGCGGAGTGGAAGACATGTTTTATGTTGATGTTTCTCAGCCGACGGCTGTGCAATCGGGTGATACGCTGTTGCTGTGCAGCGACGGCTTCTGGAGTCCATTGAGCGATGAAGAGATGGCAAAGCTGTCTTCGGTTCCATCATTGGCGGACCGGCTGGAGGAATTGATCGACATGGCGGTATACCGCGATGCGTTGCGTGCCGACAATACCACCGCCGTGGCGGCAAGATTGAGCGAGCAGGAGGAAGAACATCCGACCGAGGCGCCCATTTGCGTCGTGCTGGACGAGCATCCGGCGCCAAGAAGGTCCAGGCCAAGTCCGCTATAATTCGCAGCGTTTTTCCATTCATTCGAGGTTATTCGTTATGCGTCCCAGTCAGCGTCAACCAGACCAGCTTCGTGCTATTCGTATCACCCGTCATTACACCAAGCATGCCGAGGGCTCGGTACTGATCGAATGCGGCGATACCAAAGTCATCTGCACTGCCAGTGTCGAAGAACGCGTCCCGCCGCACAAGAAGGGGAGCGGCGAAGGCTGGGTGACGGCGGAATACGGCATGCTGCCGCGCTCCACTGGCGAGCGCATGCAGCGCGAAGCTGCCAAGGGCAAGCAATCCGGGCGCACCCAGGAGATTCAACGGTTGATCGGCCGCAGCCTGCGTGCCGTGGTCGATCTTGGCAAGCTGGGCGAACGTACGATCACGCTGGATTGCGACGTGATCCAGGCGGACGGCGGCACCCGCACGTCCAGCATCACCGGCAGCTATGTTGCGCTGCACGATGCGGTGACCGCGCTGATGCAGAAGGGGCTGGTGAAAGAAAGCCCGCTCAAGAACTCGGTCGCGGCGATCTCGGTCGGCATTTATCAGGGCACGCCGGTGCTCGATCTCGATTACGTCGAAGATTCCGACTGCGACACCGACATGAACGTGGTGATGTTGGGCAGCGGCCACTTTGTCGAGGTGCAGGGAACGGCGGAAGGCCATCCGTTCTCGCGCGAGGAGATGGATACCCTACTGGAGCTGGCCAAGCACGGCATCGCGCAGCTGACCGAGATGCAACATACAGCCTTGGCGCAATGAACAAGCTGGTCATAGCCTCCAACAATCCCGGCAAGTTGCGCGAATTCGAGCGCATGCTGGCGCCGCTTGGCATCGAAGTGTTGACGCAGGCGCAACTTGGCATCTCCGAAGCCGAAGAGCCGCATTTCACCTTCGTCGAGAACGCACTGGCCAAGGCGCGCCATGTCAGCCGCGAGAGCGGGCTGCCGGCGTTGGCCGACGATTCCGGCATTTGCGTAGATGCATTAGGCGGCGCGCCCGGTGTGTTTTCCGCCCGTTACGCCGGGGACAATCCAAAATCCGATCGGCGCAACAATGACAAGCTGCTGCAGGACATGCGGGGCGTGGCCGACCGGCGTGCGCATTACTATTGCGTGCTGGTGCTGGTACGCCACGCCGATGATCCGCAACCGATCATCGCCGAAGGCGAATGGCAGGGCGAGATTGCGCAAGAAGAACGTGGCGACGGCGGCTTTGGCTATGATCCGATGTTCTGGTTGCCTGAGCTGGGCAGGATGAGCGCGGAGTTGAGCCACGACGAAAAAGCGCAACTTAGCCACCGTGCCAAGGCGCTCAAAGTATTGCTGGAAAAACTGAAGCTGCAAAAGTAGGGCACTGTTCCACGGTTTCGCCATGTCTATCCATTTCCTGCATCCCGTCGGCATCAACTCACCGGCAGTGAACTTTCAAACACCGCCGCCGCTGTCGCTGTATATCCATATTCCGTGGTGCGTGCGCAAATGCCCGTACTGCGACTTTAATTCGCATGAGGTGCGCGGCGGAATTCCGGAAAAAGATTATGTCGCGGCGTTGGTGCGCGACCTGGAATTGGCCTTGCCGCTGATCTGGGGGCGCAAGGTCTACTCGGTATTTTTCGGCGGGGGCACGCCCAGCCTGTTGAGCGGTGAAAGCGTAGCGGAAATTCTGCGCCAGGTACGCATGTTGTTGCCGCTGGATTTGAATGCAGAGATCACCTTAGAGGCGAACCCAGGTACAGTGGAAGCTGCCAAATTCGCGCTTTTTAAGGAAGCCGGGGTAAACCGGCTGTCGCTTGGAATCCAAAGCTTCGACGACGGACACCTGCGGGCGCTGGGTCGCATTCACTCCGCCGACGAGGCGAGGCGTGCGATTGAAATTGCGCAGCAGCATTTCGACAACATCAATTTCGATCTGATGTATGGGCTGCCGAATCAGACTCTGGAGGAGGCATTACAGGATATCCGGGTCGCATTGCGGTACCGGCCGCAACACATGTCTTGTTACCACCTGACGTTGGAGCCGAACACGGCGTTCAATCTGGATCCGCCGCCGTTGCCGGACGAGGACGCAAGCGGAGACATGCAGCAATCCGTGGAAGCGCTGCTTGCTGCACACGGCTACGAGCATTATGAAACTTCGGCATTCGCGCAGAACAAGCGCCGTGCCAGGCACAACCTTAATTATTGGCAATTCGGCGATTACCTGGGCATTGGTGCTGGCGCGCATAGCAAACTAAGCTTCCACAACAAGGTGACGCGGCAAATGCGTTACAAGCAGCCGCAGGCGTATCTTGACGCAATAGCGCGCGGCGCGCCGGTGCAAGAGCAGCATGACGTGCCATATAACGAGATTGCGTTCGAATTTATGATGAATGCCTTGCGTCTGAACGAAGGGTTCGACGGCGCGCTGTTTCAGGAACGAACCAGCCTGCCGCTGGCGGCGATCAGGCGCGAACTGGAGCAAGCCGAGCAGCGGGGATTGTTGTATCAGGACCACAAAAAAATCGCCCCGACAGAATCGGGGCGGCATTTTTTGAATGACTTGCTGCAATTATTCCTGCACTAGGGGAACCTCCGCAGCTTACTTGGCGTCCTCGGGATGGGGGGGCTGGTGCGGATTAAAATCGTTCTCCTGATAGCAGTGTTCCAAATACAGGTCTTCTTTGTGCCGTGACAGCTTCATGTTCTTTGCGTTCTGATTGCATTGTTCGGCTTTTTCCTCTTTTACAAAGGGGGCATGCTCGATATTTTTTATGCAGTCATACAGGAACGTTGTTCTCTTGGTCGAATCTTTAATCTTATCGGCTTGGGCAACACATTCTTGGGCGGCCGGCGAATCATGTGCAAACGAGGGGGCGGCAAAAGCTGCCAGCAGCAGGCATGCGAGCATCGTAATCGGTTTCATATTGCCTCCTTAATCTAAGATAGCAATGGGAGCCTCAAAAGGCGATCTAAATGTGTTTTATTTTGCAACAGTGCCATAGGCGCGGGTAAAAATCAAATCCCACACCCCGTGGCCCAAATTTAAGCCGCGCTGCTCGAATTTGGTGAGCGGACGATAGTTGGGACGCGGTGCATAATCCGCTGCGGTGTTTTGCAGCAATGGCTCAGCGCTTAAAACCGCCAGCACCTGCTCGGCGTAATCCTGCCAGTCTGTAGCGACGTGGATATAGCCGCCTGGTTTGAGTTTCTGCACCAATTGCGCGATGAACGGCGTCTGGATCAGGCGGCGTTTGTTGTGGCGCGCTTTGTGCCACGGATCGGGAAAAAAGATGTGCACGCCATCCAATACGCAGTCTTTAATCATGTCGCGCAGTACTTCCACCGCGTCATGCTGCATGATGCGAATGTTGGTCAACTTTTGAGCATCGATCAGCTTGAGCAGGTTTCCAACTCCGGGGGTGTGTACTTCGAGCGCTAAATAATCATTCTCGGGATGCGCCTGCGCGATGGTCGCGGTGCTGTCGCCCATGCCGAACCCGATTTCCAGAATGATAGGTGCGGTGCGGCCGAACGCTTGCGTGAGATCGATAGGGTGTGCGTGGTACGGGATGCTAAAGCGCGGCAGTAATGTGTCGATGGCGCGCTGTTGCGCCGTTGACACGCGCCCCTGACGCAGAACGAAGCTGCGGATGTGGCGCCTGGAAAGGTCAGGAGTTTCGTTCATGAAATTCGTCGCAGTATTTGGGATCGTTATTCAATAAGCTCAGCGCGTCGAGCTGATGATTCCCGCCGTCGGTGAGCTCGGGCTGGCACTATATAGTTTCTTTGGCATGCGCCCTGCAAGGAATGCGCTACGCCCTGCTTCCACAGCCTGCCTCATTGCGGAAGCCATGAGTACCGGATTTTGCGCGGCGGCAATGGCGGTGTTCATGAGCACGCCATCACAACCCAGTTCCATGGCGATCGCCGCATCGGACGCGGTGCCCACTCCGGCGTCAACGATCACCGGCACTTGCACTCGTTCCATAATGAGCTGCAGATTCCAGGGATTGAGAATGCCCATGCCGGAGCCGATCAGCGAGGCCAGCGGCATGATGGCGACGCAGCCAATGTCCTCCAGTTGCTTGGCGATGATGGGGTCGTCCGAGGTGTAAACCATCACCTGAAAGCCTTCAGCCACCAAGACCTTCGCCGCATTAATGGTTTCAATCACGTTGGGGTACAGCGATTGCGGGTCACCCAGCACTTCCAGTTTGACCAGGCTATGTCCGTCCAATAATTCGCGCGCCAAGCGCAGCGTACGTACTGCATCTTCGGCGGTGTAACAGCCGGCGGTATTGGGCAGCAGAGTGTATTTTGACGGCGGAAGGATTTCCAATAGACTCGGTTCGTTCGGGTTCTGGCCGATGTTAGTGCGGCGGATAGCAATCGTGATGATTTCCGCCGCGCTGGCTTCGATAGAAGCCTTGGTTTCGGCGAAGTCCTTATATTTGCCAGTGCCGACCAGCAGGCGGGAAGAATAGCTTTTGCCGGCAATCATTAATTTGTCATTCATTTACGCGTTCCTGATAAATTGTTCAGCCGCCGCCAACGGCGACGACGATTTCCAGCCTGTCGCCTTCCGACAAGGGCTGGGTAGCGAACGCACTGCGGGCAACGATCTCACCGTTGCGTTCCAGTGCGACGCGCTTCCCTGTCTGCCCCAACTGGTCAATGAGCGTGGCGACAGTTGAATTTGCGGGGATCTGGCGAGACTCGCCATTGATGCTGACTGTGATCACTTTACTTGATTGTCCATGATAGAATTCGCGCCGCATTCTACTACAGGCGGGTGTAGTTCAATGGTAGAACGGCAGCTTCCCAAGCTGCATACGACGGTTCGATCCCGTTCACCCGCTCCAGCTCAATTTTAAGGTGGTACGCCTGCCTCGATAAAAATCTGGCGCACCTCTTCCGGCAGTCGCCACTGACTCAATTCTCAGACGTGAGTTTTTCACGGCAGTCCAATCAGTTTTGTTAGTTAATCCGAGGCAATCGCTTGGGTATGCCGCGTTGCGGAACCAACTTTGGCTTTACTTGTCGCCGATGGCTATGCCATGATTGCGCCGTTTTTGGAAAGCTGTAAGTAAGCTGTAAGGGAAGGGTGCATCAGGCACATCAGCAGCTCTGAGGATGCGTCTGGCAGCATTATTGTTAACTTGCTCGAGGAGGAGACTACTGTGGAAGCTACGCAAGCGACACCAGTAAAGTACGATATGGAAGTTGTTCGATGGTTCACCATCGCGGCTGCCATTTATGCAGTCGTCGGTACGTTAATTGGTGTGTATATCGCATCGGAATTGGCGTTTCCGTTTTTGAACTTTGATATTCCTTATATTACCTTTGGACGTCTGCGTCCGCTGCACACCAATGCTGTGATCTTTGCATTCGGTGGCTGCGTATTGATGGCGACCGGCTTCTACATGGTGCAGCGCACCGGTGCTACCAAGCTATGGAGCAACGGCTTGGCATGGTTCACCTTCTGGGGCTGGAACCTGATCATCGTTCTGGCAGTCGTTTCTTTGCCAATGGGTATCACCGAAGGTAAGGAATATGCCGAGTTGGCATGGCCAATCGATATTTTGATTGCGGTGGTCTGGCTGTCCTTTGGATTGAACCACATCATGACCGTGGCGATCCGCAAGACATCGCACATCTACGTCTCCAACTGGTTCACCATGGCGATGATCGTGATGATCACTTATCTGCACGTGGTTAATAGCTTGTGCATTCCTGTCAGCCTGACTAATTCCTACTCCATCTTTACCGGCGTACAAGACGCGATGGTGCAATGGTGGTGGGGTCACAACGCGGTGGGTTTCTACCTGACTGGCGGCTTCCTGGGCATCATGTACTACTTCGTACCGAAGCAATCTGGCCGTCCGGTGTTCTCCTATCGTCTGTCCGTGTTGCACTTCTGGGCGCTGACCTTCGGCTACGTGTGGCTGGGCGCGCACCACCTGCAATACACCGCTTTGCCTGACTGGACTGGCTCTTTGGGCGCCGCCGTATCTCTGGCGATGATCATCCCGTCCTGGGGTGGTGCGATGAACGGTATGATGACTCTGTCCGGTGCTTGGGACAAGCTGCGCACCGACTACATCCTGCGCTTCCTGGTCGTGGCCCTGGCGTTCTATGCGATGTCCACATTCGAAGGTCCAGTGATGTCCATCAAGTCCGTTAATGCCTTGTCTCACTACACCGACTGGACTGTTGGTCACGTGCACTCCGGCGCTTTGGGCTGGATGGCGATGGTTGCCTACGGCGCGATGTACCACATGGTTAAAAAGCTGTGGGGCGTGGAAAAGATGTACTCCGACAGCCTGGTGAACGTTCACTTCTGGTTGGCGACTATCGGCACTGTGGTGTATGTCGTAGCGATGTGGGTTTCCGGCATTATGCAAGGTCTGATGTGGCGCGATTACGATGAGTACGGCACACTGACCTATACCTTCGTTGAATCTGTTTCCGCTATGCATCCGTACTATGCGATGCGCGCGGTTGGCGGTCTGATTTTCAACCTCGGTGCCTGGATCGCCCTGTTCAACATCGTGATGACCGTGCGTCAGGCGAGCGCGTTGCGCTCTTCCGGCGCCGTCCCCGCTAAAGCTTAAGGAGTGAGACATGTCTGATCACGACAAAATCTATTCGACCAAATTTCAGGACAAGATCGAACGCAGCACTGTTCTGATGTTTGTGGTGACCGCGCTTGCAGTGGCAATCGGCGGTATCGTGGAAATCGTGCCGTTGTTCTATTTGCCTAATACCGGTATGAGTGGCGGAGACGGCACTTTCAACGGTACGGCTCACAAGGATAAAGACGGCAACGCAGTCCCTATGGACAAGATCGTCTGGAATCCAGCAACTTCCGCACACAAAACGCTGGAAGACTGGCAGCCAGGTGATGGCGTGCGTCCTTACAAGCCGCTGGAGTTGGCTGGACGTGCAGTCTATATCCGCGAAGGCTGTTACCTGTGCCACTCGCAGATGATCCGTCCGTTCCGTGACGAGAAGGATCGCTATGGTCACTACTCTATCGCGGAAGAGTCGATGTACGACCATACCTTCCAATGGGGTTCCAAGCGTACCGGCCCGGATTTGGCGCGTGTTGGCGGCAAGTATTCGGATGAATGGCATCGTCGTCACCTGAGCCATCCTCGCGATGTTGTGCCTGAGTCGGTCATGCCGAACTATTACTGGCTGGCTGATGGCAAGGTGAATGCGGCCGAGACCGTGCAGACCATGAAGGTCATGACTATGATGCCGTTCAACCCCGTTCCTAAGACCATCTACACGGATGCTTATATCGACGGCGCTGCGGCGCAGTTGGAAGGCAAGACCGAGATGGAGGCCTTGATTGCTTTCCTGCAAAGTCTGGGAAATCACGTCAAGTTCGAAGAGGGTGTGAACTACCGTGACTAAGCTAATGGGATACCTTGGCATGGATGTGGGTGTCATGACGACAAACGACTGGCTGGGCGTGTTTTACGCCCTGGTCTCGACCATCGGCATGGTGGCGATCTATTTCATGGTATTCCGTCCGGCTAACAAGGCCACGTTCGAGTCCCAGAGCCGCATGGCTCTGGATGACGAAGAGCATATCAATGTGGGAGAAAAAAGATGAGTGATAAACACGAAGCAGGTGGCGTGCCTACAACGGGGCACGTTTGGGACGGCGATTTGGCGGATTTGGCCAATCAACCCCCGAAGTGGTGGATGCTGGGTTTGACAGCCAGCGCGATTTGGTGTGTGGTGTATTTTGCATACTATCCGTCCATTCCGGTTTCCAATACACATAGTTTCTTCAAGGGACTCGGTGGCTGGACCGCCATCACCGAAATGGAAGCTGACAAGAGCGTTGTTGATGAAGTGCGCGGCAAGTACGAAGCCAAGCTGAAGGATATGACACCAGCTGCAATCTTGGCTGACAGCGAATTGACTGAATACGTGACCCGCTCCGGCAAGGTGCTGTTTGGTGACAACTGCGCGGCCTGTCATGGTACAAACGGCGTGGGTACAGTGGACAAGCAGGGCTTGTTCGCCCCTATTCTGCGTGACGACGACTGGTTGTTTGGCGGCAAGATCGGCGATATTTACACCTCTATTACTGGTGGTCGCCAAGGTGTAATGACTCCGCACAAGGGTGTTTTGTCCGACCAGCAAATCGACGACGTGGCCCACTACGTCTTGGCGATGAGCGAAGAAGGCAAGGACAAGGCGGATGCTGACTCCGCAGTTGCAGCTGGCAAGAAGGTGTTCGCGGAAAGTGACTGCACGGTTTGTCACGGTCCCGACGCCAAGGGCATGCAGGCGATGGGCTCGGCTAACTTGACTGACAAGGTCTGGCGCTTTGACGGATCTCTGGAAGGTGTTAAGCAGACTATCGCTAACGGTGTCAACGCCGGACCGGATTCCCGTGTGGCGGTGATGCCTTCCTTCCAGGCGGCTGGCAAGTTGAGCGATGCCGAGATGAAGAAGTTGGCTGTGTATGTGTACAAGTTCGGTGGCGGTCAACCTGACGCCCCAGCAGCGAAGTAAGTAGTCTGTCTCAGGCTGCACGGGCTCGCCTGTGCAGCCTTTTGATCAAGGACAAGGAGTAAGCGATGAATCACATTAACAATGATATGGTTCTCTGGGCTGTGATTGTTTGCGTGGCTGGAGCTGCGGCTGTGATGTGCTGGTTGTTTTGGGTGGCCTACCGCAACGCAACCAGGGATCAAGACAAAAAATAAGATTCTGGTCACTGCGAAAGGGAGGGGAGCTATAATGCTCTTCCTCCCTTTTTTCAATTGAGACAAGGTATTTGCGAATCCGCTCGTGCTGTGTTGAGCCGATTCGGAAGTATCTTGGTTGCGTTCATTTCAGAAATGAACGAATAAAATTTTAGGAGAGCAAGCGTGAACGGCGAAACAGACAAGAAGGAGATGAGCCACGAAACGGCCATCTATCATGAATTCGAATCATGGAAAGTCAACAGAGGCGAGAAAACGATTCATGCCAAGCGCATGCCCGGTTTTTTCCGCACAGTAAAAAACTATACGCAACTGGGCCTCTGGCTGCCCTTCTTCCTGCTTCCTTATCTGCGCTGGAACGGCAAACAGGCCATTTTGTTCGACATCCAGAATCGCCAGTTCCACTTCTTTAATTTGACGGTGTTGCCACAAGACATCTGGATGCTGTCGCTGGTCTTGCTGATGGCTGCGATGACCTTGTTCGCCGTAACCTCCGTGGCTTCGCGTGTGTGGTGCGGGTATTTCTGCTTTCAGACCGCCTGGACCGACTGGTTTACTTGGGTAGAGGACAAGATTGAGGGCAACCCGCTCGCCAGACGTAAACTGGACGATGCTCCGTTAAGTCTGGACAAGATCAAGAAAAAAACGATTAAACACACCATCTGGATGCTGTTCGCCCTGCTTACCGGCATCAGTTTTTCGATCTGGTTTGTCGATGCCTTTGATTACTGGAACAGCTTGATTCACCTCAGTTTGCCGCGAGTTGGCTGGGTTGCGCTTACCATGTTCTTTGTTGGTACCTATCTTCTCGGCGGGTTTCTGCGCGAACAAGCCTGCATCTGGCTTTGCCCATATGCGCGTATCCAGGGTGTGATGACCGACTCGCAAACCATTTTGCCGACGTACGATGCCAAGCGGGGTGAGCCGCGCGGCAAGTTGCGTAAAGGCGGCGAGGCGGGCGCTCCGCAAGGGGACTGTATTGACTGCTTCCAGTGTGTGCAGGTCTGCCCGACAGGTGTGGACATTCGCGATGGCCAGCAATTAGGCTGCATTACTTGCGGTCTGTGCCTGGATGCCTGTGATGCAATTATGGACAAAATTGGCAAGCCGCGCGGTTTGATCCGCTATGCATCTCTGGATGAGCTATCCGGAAAGCCAGCCAAAAAGATGTATCAACATCCGCGCACGCTCGTTTACCTCGGTATCATCGTTGTTGCGATGTCGGGTATCGTGTACGGCTTGACGCATCTGGGCTCGATGACGCTGAGAGTGATTCCTGATCGCCAGCCGATGTTCGTCACTATGAGCGACGGTTCCATCCAGAATAAATATGATTTCAAAGTGCTCAACAAGACTGATAAGGATCTTCACGTCAAGGTTTCCGCCGAAGGCGGCATACCCGGGCAAGTGATCATCGGTGCTGAAAATCCGCCATTGACACACCATGGGCGGGGAACTTCGTTTACCATCTTTGTCAAAGCGCCTGGTGCGAACGTCAAACAGGAACTTACTCCTATTGAATTCAGGGTGGAGGCCGTTGAGGATCCGTCCATTTCGGCCGAGTACGACAGCAAATTCAACGGCCCCAAACCTTAAAGGAAGTTGATTATGATCTCTCAAAGCAACAAATCCGGGCTGCGCAATCCGTGGGTGTGGGGCATGCTCACGCTGATCACGGTTGTGCTGGCAGTCAATGCAACCTTCATTTGGTTTGCCAATAAGGGAACTCGCTCGACCCTGGTCGACCGCGATTATCAAACCGGGAATCGTCAATCGAACGAATCGATGCTGAGCGACCTCAGACGGCAGCATGCGCTGTCCTGGCAGACCGAGATCAAGAAGCCAGAATCCCTCATAACGGGAGTTCCGACCGCGTATGAGATTGCCGTGAAGGATCGCGAAGGCAAACCAGTGAGCGGGGTGATGGAGGTGGTGGCCTATCGACCATCCGACGCCAGCAAGGATTTCACCACGACTTTCAAGGAAGTGGCTCCCGGCAGTTATCAGGGCAACATTAACTTTACGCTCAAGGGATATTGGGAGCTGCATATCCACATCCAGCGCGGTGAAGATCGTTTCAACGTGAATACTGACAAGTTCATGGTTGCCGCGTCATCGTAATTGACAGTCAGACTGCATGACGCAGCATAGCTCTGCCGCAGGCGGCTGTTTTCACTGCGGCTTACCCATTCCGCCCGATGCCGACTTCCACGCCCACCTGGAAGCGGCCGTTCGGGATTTTTGCTGCTTTGGCTGCCAATCGGTCTGCAGCGCCATTTATGAAGCAGGCCTGCAGGGCTACTATCAGCGCACGCCGGAAGGCGTGTTGCTCGCCCCGCCGCCCGAGCTGCCCAAAGACATCGAGATCTACGATTTCGACGAAGTGCAGCAGGAGTTCACCACCTGCTCTGGCGATGTCCGCGATATTCATCTGCTGGTCGAAGGTATCCACTGCGCGGCTTGCGTGTGGTTGATCGAACGCGGCCTGCAGCGCGCTCCCGGGGTGCAATCGGCCGACGTCAATCTGGCGGCAAAACGCTTGCATCTGCGCTGGGATAACAAACAAAGCAAGCTTTCCGACTTGATACGCGCGTTGGCCAAGATTGGCTACGCCGCAGTTCCCTATGATCCAGAAAGTGCAGAGGGCGTAATCAAGAAGACCAATCGCGCCATGCTCTATCGCCTGTTCTTCGCCGGCTTTGCCATGATGAACATGATGTGGATTTCCATCGCGCTGTATAGTGGCGCGGATCGGGACGAATTCCGCCAGTTTTTCCATTGGATGGGACTGGCGCTGGCAACGCCGACCTTGTTGTATTCCGGTTATCCATTCTTCCGCGGCGCGTTGGGCGGCTTGCGCGGCGGTCATCTCACGATGGATTTGCCTATTGCCATCGGTTTGAGCGTCACCTACGCTTACTCGTTGTATGTGACGGTAAGCCAAAGCGTGATCGGCGAAGTGTACTTCGACACGGTTACCAACCTGACTTTCGTGATTTTGATCGGAAGGTATTTGGAAGGAATGTTCCGCCACCAGGCGGTTTCCGCCACCAAACGGCTGATGGAATTGCAGCCTCGCGTCGCGATTGTCATGCGTGACGGCCAGGAACAGATGACGCCGATACGCGGCGTCAAGCCGGGTGACCATGTGCTCATCAAACCGGGCTATAAAGTACCAGTGGACGGCGTGGTGCTGGAAGGTCACAGCGCGGTCGATGAATCCATGTTAAGCGGAGAATCTGCCCCGGTAGGCAAATTGGTCGGCGCACAGGTGTTTGCCGGTACGGTAAATAGCAACGGTGCCTTGTTGGTGGAAGTGCGTACGCAGTTGCAGGACACTACCTTGTCGAAAATTATCCGGCTGGTCGAAGAGGCGCAATCCTCCAAAGCGCCGATCCAGCGACTGGCCGATACCATCGTACCGTGGTTCGTGCTCGTGACGCTGATCTGCGCGACGGCTACATTCTTTATCTGGAATGGACATGATTTCGAGATAGCCCTGATGGCGGCAACTTCAGTGCTTATCATCACCTGTCCCTGTGCGCTGGGCATGGCGACACCAATGTCCATCGCCGTGGCGTCCGGCTTGGGGGCCAAGCATGGCATTCTGGTCAAGAACGGTCTGGTGCTGGAGACGTTGTCGAAGGTCACGCATTTTGTTTTTGACAAGACCGGTACGCTGACTGAAGGCAAGATGAGCGTTGCGCAGATGCATGTCGCCGCAGAACAAGACGAGCAGGAAGTGCTGCGCCACGCGGCCGCGGTAGAGCGTTATAGTGAACACAGCACGGCCAAGGCGATTGTGGCCGAGGCTGAGGCGCGACAGCTGCCTTACCGCGACCTTGCCGCAAGCGGGTTCCGTGCGACAGCCGGCTTGGGTGTTGAAGCGAATATTGCCGGACAAGCCATTTTGCTGGGTAGTGCAGAATGGTTGACGCAGCAAGGTGTCGGACTGGATGCTGCATTGCGGGCCAAAGCGCACGAACTGGAAATGCAGGCGATGAGCTGCGTGTACATGGCCTGGTCTGGAAAACATGTGGCGATCATTGCATTGGCCGACAAGCTGCGTAGCGATGCAAGGCAACTGGTGGACGAATTGCGCGCAGCAGGCATAACCATGACCTTGCTGAGCGGTGACCGCAGGCCGGTCGCCGAAGCCGTTGCGCGCCAGCTTGGCGGCATGGAAGTGATTGCCGAAGTGTTGCCGCAGGATAAGGATCAGGTGATCCAGCGCCTGCAGCAGAGTGGTGCTGTGGTGGCGATGGTGGGCGACGGCATCAACGATGCGCCAGCGCTGATTCGGGCTGATGTCGGCATTGCGCTGGGTTCCGGCACCGACGTGTCGGTGGAAAGTGCGGACATCGTGCTGATGTACAACGAGCTGGATAAGGTGCGCCAAGCAACCCAATTATCGCGCCGTACCTTGCGCACCATCAGGCAGAATATCGGGCTGTCTTTCGTGTATAACGCCATCATGGTGCCGCTGGCGATGATGGCCAGGGTGAGCCCGCTGGTGGCGGCGATCAGCATGCCGATCAGCTCGTTGATCGTGATCGGCAACGCGGCACGCATACGCACACTATTCAAGAAGAAATGAGGGAATACGATGGACGTAATTTACAGTTTGATACCAGGCATGATGTTCTTTGGCGTGCTGTTTGTCATCGTGCTGGTGTGGGCGGTGAGGAAGGGGCAGTACGAAGACATGGAGGGCAGCGCCAACCGCATCCTGCTGGATGACGACGACGATATGTTGCGAGTATCAGAGCAGCAAAAAGTGGCTGGCGCAGACAAGAAGTAAGCGCCAGCGGATCGTTATTTCAGCACTTCCCCGTCTTTCATCAGCGGGTCAGCCAGCTTGTCAAAGTCCTTGGGCGGGACGTATTGCAACAGCGGTTTTTCCGTACTGCTCAGGGCGATATCCAAACCATCCTGTGGGTACAGCCAGTGAACAAGGCCGCTTTTCTTCTCGCGGATGCGCTGCGCAGGCTGGCCGAAGCGCTTCTGGAATATCGCCTCTTCCACGCGCACGCTGGGCAGGTAGGTTAGGCTGGTGATCGGCAGTGTGCGCAGTTTCACGATATCGTCCGGCGTCATCGTGATCTTTTTTCCGCTTCCGGTTGCGGCCATGCGCAAACCGCGCTCGTACATCCCCTCCAACTCAGCAGCCGGCACGTCGATGGTGAGCACAATCAATGCCGGTAAGCCTGCCAGTTTTACTTGAGCAAAAAAAACCTCGGCGACCAGCTTGCCTTCGGGAGATTTAAACAGGCTGGGCACCGCCTCTTCCTTGAAGCGCTGTTCGGCATCATTGGTGGTGGATTGTCCAAGCGTCAGGCCGAAGACCCGAACCGAATTCGGACCAACGTGCTCGATATGCCACGGCACGTCGTCACTGCGGCTGGGCTCGCCGGGAATGAAGAACGCGCCGAAAAGGATAAGCACCGACATGATGCCGACGCCCCAGTAGATTTTGCCTTCAGTTGTCATGATATGCCGCGGTTGTTTGAGTTAGGGGAGGATAGCGGAACTTGCCGGGCCCGGGTTCTGCTCGACAAAACGTTTGGGCAATTTTCCGTGGCGCGCCTGGTACATTGAGTCATTGCCGAGCACGATGAGCACCAGTAACGCAACCATGAATGGCAACAGGCCAAATCCGCCGAGCACAGCGATCGTGGCGATCTTTGACCACCCCATTGCTTTGGCAAGGAAAAGCCCGCTGCCGACGATGAGGCAGGTAACGGTAAGAAGCCACATGAAGCTGCGGTTACGTTTTGCGGCAATAACCCAATGCGACTTGACGAACCAGGTCTCGTTGCTCGCGGCAATTTGCTTTGCCTTGATGATAATGTAGCCGGTAATCGCGAAAGAAGTGATGGGCACGATCAGCACCATCAGCGGGAAAGTAGTGAAAACTCCGAACGTGGAAGCGAAAACCAGAATATGGTTGAACACCAGATTGATCAGAAAGATCTCGTGCGGCCATTTGGCGCGGACGGTTTCTTCGAACGGTATGGAAAATTGCTGATGCATCTTGTTCTCCCAGATTGGTGGTCTCGATTTTAGTTATAAAAGGCAATAAATATTCGCATTAGACGCTGCCGACAAAACTGCGCAGCCGCAGCAGGTCCATAATCTCGATCTCGCGCACTTTCACGTTGAGCAAGCCATGTTCCTGGAAGTGCGAAAACGTACGGCTGACCGTTTCCAGCTTGAGGCCGAGGTAACTGCCGATCTCATGCCGCGTCATGCGCAGATTGAAGACATTCGGCGAATAGCCGCGGGCGCCGAAGCGCTGTGACAAGTTGAGCAGGAAAGCCGCCAAACGCTCCTCGGCACGCATTGAGCCAAGCAACATCATGATGCCTTGATCGCGCACGATCTCGCGGCTCATGATCCGGTGCAGATGGCGCTGCAGCGTGGGTAGCTCGCGGCTCAGATCTTCCAGCTGATCGAAGGGGATTTCGCAGATTTCGCTGTCGTCCAACGCCACCGCATCGCAGGTATGCGCATCCGAGCAGATCGCGTCCAGACCGATGATTTCACCGGGCATCTGGAAGCCTGTGACCTGTTCGCGCCCATCTTCATGCAATGCTTGGGTTTTGAAGAAGCCGGTGCGGACGGCATACAGCGCACGGAATCGCTCCCCGCTGCGGTAAAGGTATTCGCCGCGACGGAAAGTGCGTTTAAGGCTGGTCAGCGCGTCGAGCCGCTGCATCTCGGTGCTGCCCAAGTCAACGGGAAGGCACAGTTCGCGCAGGTTGCAGCTTGAGCAGGCGATGCGTAAAGAAGGATGGGCGACAGCGTTTTGCACTTGGTTTTATGGGGGTATTACGGTATTCAGAGTGGCAATATGACACGGTTTTTGACCTATATCAAACGCATTTTGCGGTATGCTGGCATATTCCGAAACCTGAAAATTTGAAGTATCGCCATGTCAGCCAACAAAGAAATAAGCTCCCAACTGGAAGTCGATCTGGACCTGATCCGCCGCCTGGACAAGAACGGCCCGCGCTACACCTCTTATCCCACGGCAGACCGTTTCGTCGAGGCGTTCAATGCCGAAACGTATGCGCAGTGGGTCGGAAAGCGCGAGGTCGGCGGTATCAGCCGACCGTTGTCGTTGTATGTGCATATCCCGTTCTGCAACACCCTGTGTTTTTACTGTGCCTGCAACAAGGTGGTGACCAAGGATTTCAGCAAGGCAGACCAGTACGTGCGCTACCTCATCAAGGAAATCGGCATGCAGGCGGCCCTGCTGGGTAACGACCGCCGTGTCGAACAGCTGCACTTCGGCGGCGGTACGCCCACCTTCCTGAGCGACGACGAGTTGCGCCAGGTGATGGGGGCGATCCGCAAGAACTTCCAGCTGGTGGACGGCGGCGAATATTCCATCGAGATCGATCCGCGCAAGGTGAGCGATGCCACTGTTGCCCTGCTCGGCGAACTGGGCTTTAACCGCATCAGTATTGGTGTGCAGGACTTCGATCCGGAAGTACAGAAAGCGGTTAACCGCATCCAGAGCGAGGCAGAGACGCTACAGGTCATCAAGGCGGCACGAGCCAACGGCTTCAAATCGGTCAGCATCGACCTCATCTACGGCCTGCCCAAGCAGACCATCGAAGGATTCAAAGCGACGCTGGACAAGGTGATCGCAGTGAACCCGGACCGGCTGTCGATCTACAACTATGCGCACATGCCCAAGCTGTTCATGCCGCAGCGCCGCATTCACGAGGAAGACCTGCCTGCACCGCAGACCAAGCTTGATATCCTGAAGCTGGCAGTGAACACGCTGACCGACGCCGGTTATGTGTACATCGGCATGGACCATTTCGCCAAACCGGACGACGAATTGGCCGTGGCGCAGCGCCAGGGCCGCCTGCACCGCAATTTCCAGGGTTACTCCACGCACTCGGATTGCGACCTGATCGCAGTCGGCGTCAGCTCCATCGGCAAGGTTGGCCCGACCTACAGCCAGAATTTCCGCGAACTGGAGCCATACTACGATGCGCTGGATAACGACACCCTGCCCATCATGCGCGGCATGGAGCTGAATGCCGACGATCTGGTGCGCCGCGCCATCATCCAGGCGCTGATGTGCCACTTCGAGATATCGAAAGAGTCGTTCAATATTGCGTATCTGATCGACTTCGATCAGTACTTTGCCACCGAACTGAAAGAACTTGCCGAGTACGAAAAAGAAGGATTGCTCAAGCTCTCGCCGCAATGGATCAGTGTCACGCCCAAGGGACGCATGCTGATACGCAATATCTGCATGGTCTTTGACAAATATCTGCGTGCAAAACAGGAACACGCACGCTATTCAAAAGTCATATAACAAACATTAAAAATGTCAGTGGAGCGCCTCCGCAGGTACTTTCGCGGAGGTGGCGTCACACTTTGGGGTAAAATAGCCCCATGTTAGGAGCGAGAGAAACAATGAAACGCGTAGATGATTTCCGCCTGAAGTTCGGCAAACAAGAGCTGGTCCCGATTATGATCGGAGGCATGGGCGTGGATATCTCCACTGCGGAGCTGGCGTTGGAGGCTGCTCGTTTGGGCGGCGTAGGGCATATTTCGGATGCCATGCTGCCTACCGTTTCGGATCGCCGCTACGACACCGACTTCGTCAAGACCAAGCTCCAGCAATATAAATACAACATCGACAACTCCAACAAGGCGGACGTCAAGTTCGATCTCGGCCATATCGCCGAATCCACCCGCCTGCACGTGAGCAAGACCATGGAAGCCAAGCGCGGCTCCGGCATGATCTTCATCAACTGCATGGAAAAGCTCACCATGAACGCACCGAAAGAGACGCTCAAGGTGCGGCTGTGGGAGGCGCTTTCTGCCGGCATTGACGGCATCACGCTGGCGGCAGGTCTGCATCTCGGCTCATTCGCGCTGATCGAAGACCACCCGCGCTTCCGCGAGGTCAAGCTCGGCATCATCGTCTCCTCGCTGCGTGCGCTGCAATTGTTCCTGCGCAAGAATGCACGTACTCATCGCCTGCCCGATTTCATCGTGGTGGAAGGCCCGCTGGCAGGCGGCCATCTCGGCTTTGGTCTGGACGACTGGATGAAATACGATCTGCGCACGATAACGAACGAGATCCATCACTACCTGCGCGACGAGAAGCTGGATATCCCGGTGATCCCCGCCGGCGGCATCTTCACCGGCAGCGATGCGGTCAGCTTTCTCGAAGAAGGCGCGGCTGCCGTGCAAGTGGCGACGCGCTTCACCGTGGCGGAAGAATGCGGCCTGCCAGCAGATGTGCAGCAGGAATACTTCAAGGCCGGCGAGAATGATATCGAGGTGAACGCCACTTCGCCCACCGGCTATCCGATGCGCATGCTGAAGAACAGCCCTTCCATCGGCTCCGGCATCCGCCCCGGTTGCGAATCCTACGGTTACCTGCTGGATGCCAACGGCCACTGCGACTATATCGACTCGTACAACCGCGAAGTGGCGCTGCATCCGGATGCCAAGAAGATCCAGGTCTTCGACAAGACATGCTTGTGCACGCATATGCGCAACTTCAAATGCTGGACCTGCGGTCACTACACCTATCGCCTAAAGGACACCACGCGCAAAGAGGCAGATGGCAGCTATCGGATTCTGACTGCCGAACATATTTTCAAAGACTATCAATTTAGCACGGACAACAAGATCGCATTGCCGGACGCTTGATTCACCTTCGCCCTGACAGGGCGCTACCAAAGGGAGCTGATCATGATCGGACGAATTCTGCTAGCGATTTCAATTTTTGCGGTCACTTTTTCCGCGCAGGCAGGGTGGGACGTTGGCGGGGGAGTGGAACATTATCAGTGGATAGAATATCCGACGGGTTACAGCGGCAACCCAAAGGAATCCGGCGGGCGTGCCGCACTGTTCGTCAACTGGACGCAAGAGGGTGACCGCGGCCTGCTAATGGCTTGGCGTGCCAAGCTGTATGCAGGAACGGTTAATTACGACACCTACGTGATCAGTACCGGTGCACCGGTTTCGACCAAAACCGACTACAGCGGGGTAGCGAGCGAGGGGCAGATGTTCTATCGCTACGATCTCGGGGCATCTGCATATAAGCTCGATCAACTGGGAGGGCTCGGTCTGGATTTCTGGCGCCGCCACATACGCAGCGGAGTCGAGCAGATCGAAGACTATTCCGTCCTGTTCCTGCGTGCGGGCTTGCGGCTTACAAAATCGAGACCCGAAGCGGGGTTCCACGGTGAGTGGGGACTTAAATATCCAGTCGCAACCCAGGAAAATGCGCATCTGGATACCTTGGGCTACACCTCCAATCCCTCGATTTCACCAAAAGGCGCTGTCAGCGTCTATGCCGAGGTCGGCTACCGCATCAATGCCAGATTTGATGTGGTGGGCTATCACGATAGCTGGCGTTTCAAACGCTCCGACGACGTCATGACCACGGACACCTCCGGCACAGCATGGCTCATTCATCAGCCCAAGTCCAACATGGATGCCTTCGGAATCAAGTTGCTCGTATCGTTCTGAAGCAGCAGCGCCGGCGTCATTATTGATGGCGTACCGCTCGTTTATAATTTGTATATCGCTGTTCTCCAGGTGACGAAATGAACAAATATCTCAAATTCGGTTTGTGGTCGGTCGGTGCCGTCGTGGCACTGGGGGGGGCAGCTGTGGCTTACATCGCGCTGACCTTCGATCCCAATGCGTACAAGCCGCAGATTATCCAGGCGGTCAAGGAGAGCAAGCAGCGCACCCTCAGGCTGGACGGTGATATCAAGCTGCGCTTCTTCCCTAGCATCGGCGTCAGTCTTGGCAAGGTTTCGCTGTCAGAATTTCAGAGCGAGCACGAATTCGCTTCAGTCGAGAGCGCCAGCGTATCGCTCAAGTTGCTGCCGCTGCTCGCCAAACAGCTGGTGGTGGACGAAGTGTCGGTGAGCGGCGTCAAGGCGCAGCTCATCAAATACAAGGACGGCAAGACCAACCTCGACGACCTGCTGAGCAAACAGGCCGCGCCTGCAGCGCCAGCACCCGTTGCCGAAGCCAGTGCCAGTGTCCCGATGGCGTTCGATATCGCATCGGTACAGTTGGAAAAGGCGGATCTGAGCTACCGCGACGAGACTTCCGGCGCCAGCTACAGCGTGAACGACTTGAGACTCAAGACCGGGCGCATTGCCAATGGCGTGCCCGGCAACATCGAATTCAGCGCGCATATTCAAGCCAACCAACCCAAGCTGGACATCACGGCACAGGCCAAGACCACGCTTACGTTCGATCTGGAAAATAAGCGGTACCAAGTGCAAGGGCTGGATCTGCAGGCCACTGGCAAAGCGCTCGATATCACCGATCTGGCGGTGAAGGGGAATGGCGACGCCAGCGCGCACCTAGCGGCACAGGAATTTGCGTTGAAGAAATTCACGTTCAGCGCGAGCGGCATGAAGGGAAAAGACAAGTTCAACGCCAAGCTGGATGCGCCCGAACTAAGCCTGACCAAGGACAAAGTCAGCGGCGAAAATATCGCGTTGAATGCCAAACTGGACGGCGCTCTCGGCAATATCGTGGCGTCCCTTTCGCTGCCCGGCATCGAAGGCAACGCACGCGCATTCAAAGTCAGCGCGATGACGCTGGATGTGGACATGAAACAGCCGGAGCAAACCTTCAAACTGAAGCTCACCTCACCGCTCACCGGCAGCATTGAAGCACAGCAATTCAACCTGTCCGATCTCAAGCTGGCGTTGAATGCCACCGGCGACAAGCTGCCGGGCAAGAGCATCAACAGCGAATTGAAAGGCAGCATCCAGGCCGATCTCGGCCGGCAAAGCATCCAGGCCAATCTTGCTGGCGGCCTGCTGCAGAGCCAGATCAAGGCCAAGGCCGCAGTGAACAATTTCACCGTGCCGATGATCCGTTATGACCTGGAGATCGACCAGTTCGACGCCGATCCCTATCTGCCGAAAAAGACTGCCGAAGCCAAGGCGCAAGGCAAGAGCAACAAGGCCGAGCCGGAACAGCCGTTCGACCTGTCCGCCCTGAAGACACTGAATCTGGAAGGCAGCCTGCGCGTCGGCTCGCTCAAGGCCGCCAACGTCAAGGTCGCGCAGTTGCGCGTGGACGTGAAAGCCCGGAACGGCATCGTCAACATCGCGCCGCTATCCGCCAGACTGTATCAGGGCAGCATCGACGGCAAGGCATCGTTGAACGCTGCGACAAACAACTTCGCCATCAATGAAAAGCTGACCGGCGTCGATATTGCACCGTTGCTGAAAGATGCCGCCGATCTGGACATAGCCGAAGGCCGCGGCAATATTGCGTTCGATCTCACCGCTGCCGGCAATACTGTCAGTGGCCTGAAGAAGGCGCTTAACGGTAATGCGTCAGTGAATCTGGTCAACGGCGCGATCAAGGGTATTGACTTGGGCAAACTGGTGCAAGGCGTGCAGAGCCTGGGCAAGGACACCAAGATGCAGACACTGGGTGTGGACAAAAATGAGAAAACCGAATTTAGCGAATTCAAGGCTACCTTCAGGGTACGCAACGGTGTGGCGCATAACGACGACCTTGCGGTGAAATCCACTGTGCTGCGCGTCACGGGCAACGGCGACATCGACATTGGTCACGACAACCTGAACTACAACGCCAAGGCCATCTTCGCCAAATCAGAGCAGGGCAAGACCGCAACCTTGCCGGTGAACGTGAGCGGCGCATTCGACGCGCTCAAGTTCAAGGTAGATTACAGCGCCCTGCTCACTGACGTCGCCAAACAGAAGCTCGACGAGAAAAAAGAAGATCTAAAAGCCAAGGCTCGGGATGAATTGCAGAAGGGCCTGAAGGGCTTGTTCAAATGATCGGTTCGCGCCGCACTTGAACTGCTCGCCACATGCCGTCGTTTTCACAGCGCCTCATCGCATGGCAACGGACGCATGGCCGCCACGACCTGCCCTGGCAGGTTAAGGACGGCACGACAAGGCATACGCAAACGTCAGATGCGGGAGTGCCGTCCCACCGCCTCCTCCCGCAATCGGCTGGCTTCGCCATAACCAGCGACTTGGCGAGTGATTCCCACTCGCCTAGTCGAATGGCTAGTGGTTCCATCAGTAACGTGTCGGAGGCGGACGCCTACCGCGTGTGGCTGTCCGAGATCATGCTGCAGCAGACGCAGGTGGCCACCGTCATTCCCTATTACCAGCGCTTCATTGCTTCTTTCCCTGATATCGCCACGCTCGCCGCCGCATCGGAAGAGCAGGTGCTCGTGCACTGGAGCGGCCTCGGCTACTACGCCCGCGGGCGCAACCTGCACAAGGCGGCACAGATCATCGTCGAGAAATTCAACGGCGTATTTCCGCGCAAGTTTGAAGACATTGTCGAACTGCCCGGCATCGGCCGCTCCACCGCTGCCGCCGTCTGCGCGCTGGCCTACCATGAGCGACGCGCGATACTCGATGGCAACGTCAAGCGCGTGCTGGCGCGCTATTGCGGTATCGAAGGATGGGCAGGCAACAAGAAAGTCGAAGAAAAACTTTGGCAACAAGCCGAGAGCCTGCTCCCTCTCCCCTCGCGGGAGAGGGTTGGGGAGAGGGGGGCGGGTTACAGCGAAGTCGCCACCTACACCCAGGCGCTGATGGACATGGGGGCCACTGTCTGCACCCGCAGTCGACCCAAGTGCGTGCTCTGTCCGGTACAGGCTGACTGTGTCGCGTTGCAGACCGAGCGCGTTGCTGCGCTTCCCACGCCGCGTCCGCGCAAAGCCGTGCCGGAGAAACATGCTACGTTCCTGTTGCTGATGCATGGCAACGACATCCTGTTGGAGAAGCGCCCGGGTAGCGGCATCTGGGGCGGGTTGTGGTGTCCACCGCAGTTTGATGATGAAGTTGCGGCGAGGGATTGGTTTTTGCGTAATGGCATGGAGGCACGTGAAGGAGAACGGTTGGAGACGTTCACGCATACCTTTACGCATTTCAAGTTGCATATCACGCCGTTGAGGGTTCAGTTGGCGCATAAGCCGCTGTGTGCTGCGCAGCCGGGCGCCGTGTGGCTGGATGTGGAAGAGGCGTTGGGGGCGGCGATACCGACGCCGGTGCGGGCGATGTTGAATAAGGTTGTTCGGGGTTGATTCCCTCTCCCTCCGGGAGAGGGCTAGGGTGGGGGAACACGCGTTGCGTTCCAGCTGACCTTCAAAACCAACACCGTCGGGGGTTGCCCGACAGCAAGTCACTTTCTTTTGCTTCGCCAAAAAGAAAGTAACCAAAGAAAAGGCGACCCCCAGCGCACCGCCCCTTCGGGGTTCCCTGCGTTGCTCGACTGGTCAGGCCTCCTCATAAACTCGCACGACCCGCTGCGCGGTCACGTGCTCAGACATATTCGTCGGACTACCCCTGACCAGCCTGCGCTACTCGGCGGCGCACAGGGGAAAGAAAATCAAAACCTAAAACCACAGCGTCGGCACTTCGTGCCCACGCCATTAGCTTCGATTCGTTGTATCCTCGCGTGAAGACTAACCTATCGATTGCCGCATTGGCCGCTCGGCAACCTACATTCGGCGGAACAAATTTTTTTAATGCCCGTTCGATCTAAAAGATAAATTTCATCTTGCAATGGCCCGTCGTCGTCAAGCCATTCACTTGTTAGAAGAAAGTATTTTGACTTATAAGTGATAACAGATAAACGCATCGCTTCGACCATGTATTGTTTCTTGGTTGAAGAGATGCGCATGGTAAAGGTGCTGTTGTCTGGTGCAATTTTGCTAGCTGATCCAGGTCGAAACAAAAGAAATTTATCGCTGACTTTGTCTCCATCAATATCGACGTGCTGAATAGTTGAGTTTCCGTCCTCTGGATCAGTCTCCGTTTCATTCACATGTAATTCGTACAACCCTACACGCTCATCGTCCTTTTTTCGAAACTCTTCACAAAGCGCTGCATCCTCTGCATTCGTTGTAATCCAATTGAATTCATTGGTACGCTGAATGTACGCTGTATGCAGACAGGATGCGTCCAAACAGCGATTACGCACTTCTCGTAACCATTTAAGCTGTTGATTGCGAAGTACACGATCGTCAGTGTCATTACCCTCATCAAGTGCAATTCTGTATCGCGCAGCCAGCTTCAAATCAAGCTCTGATAAAGCAGGATCGCTACAAATCAAGATTTCCACCGGTAACTTCGCTTTTCCGCAATCAAAGCTTGCGGCTTGCGAAGCAGTGAGAATAAACAGCCATCCCAAAATGATCCAAATGATTGGTTTCATCACGTCACCTTTGTAGTTAATGCAGTCTTACATGGCTAGCCAAGGATGGGCACGAAGTGCCCACGCTGTGATTTTGAATTTCGGTTCTCTTCCCCTGTGCGTCGCCGAGTAGCGCAGGCTGGTCAGGGGTAGTCCGACGAATATGTTTGAGCACGTGACCGCGCAGCGGGTCGTGCGAGTTTATGAGGAGGCCTGACCAGTCGAGCAACGCAGGGAACCCCGCAGGGGCGGCGCACCGGGGTCGCCTTTTCTTTGGTTACTTTCTTTTTGGCGAAGCAAAAGAAAGTAACTTGCTGTCGGGCAACCCCCGACGGTGTTGCTTTTGACTCAAGAGCTACGCGCTGAATCCATTCATGCTTCGACAGGCTCAGCACGAACGGAGTAGCGTCACTCGCCCCACTTCTTCATCAAACTCTGCTCCACCCCCAAGTGATCCAGTATCCGCGCGACAACAAAATCCACCATATCCTGCACACTCTGCGGATGATGATAAAACCCCGGATTCGGCGGCATGATCACCGCTCCCGCATGCGACAGTTTCAGCATGTTCTCCAGATGAATAGATGAAAACGGCATCTCCCTCGGCACCAATATCAACGTGCGTTTTTCTTTCAGCATCACATCGGCCGCACGGCAGATCAGGTCATCGCTGATGCCGCCCGCGATCTTGCCCAGCGTGCCCATAGTGCAAGGACACACCACCATCGCATCACCGGGACTGGAACCGGAAGCCATCGGCGCATACCAGTCCTGGATTCCGAACACTTTCAGCTCGCCGCTGAAGTTGCCGATGCGGTCGGCGAGAAACTGCTCCGCCTCCTGCGGGCGGCTCGGCAGCGTGAACTCCAGTTCCTGCTTGGCGACGATCTGCGCAGCTTGCGAATAGATCAGGTGCACGCGCTGCCCGCTTTGCAGCAGGCATTCGAGCAGGCGCATGCCGTAGGGCAAGCCTGAAGCACCGGTGAAGGCGAGCGTGATGGTTTTCATGGTTGTCGTTCCGAGTCGGCTTTGCCGCCATTATCCATGAAACTCGCGGCGATCAATCCGTTCACCGTGCCGAACACCAGCGACGCGATGGCGAAGATGGGGATAAGGTAGGCGATGCCGCTGTGCGGGATGAGCCACAGGTAGACCACGGTCATCTGCCCGGCGATGTGGGCGAAGGCGGCGAGGATGCTGTCCGTTACCGGGCCGAACCAGCGCTGCGGCAGGTGCAGGCTCAGCGCGAGCACGGCGAGGCTGCACACGGCGCCGGACAGGCTGAGAAAGAATCCCGGTGCGAGGAAATTGCCGAACAGCAGGCTGCCCGCGACCACGCGCAGCAGCGACACCCATGCCGCCGCGCGCCAGCCGAAGCGCGACAGCACAATCAGGGTGATGATGTTGGCCAGCCCCGGCTTGACACCGGGCAGCGGCGAGGGAATGGCATTTTCCAGCACGGTGAGACCGAGTGCCACCGCCGCCATTTTGGCGACGTGGTGGTCCTCGGCGGTGGTGTCGAGGAGGATCGAGGATTGAGGAGCGAGGATCGAGCGGCGCGCCGAATGCGGAGCGCCGCTTTTGACTTGATCCTCGATCCTCATTTCTCGCTCCTAATAGTTGAGGCTGTCATATCTCTTCGCGCCTCCGGTCAGTTCGACGCTCACTTCGTTAGGCAGGCAGATGGCAATCTCGCCCGCATGTTGCAGCCAGCCCTGGCGCACACAATATTGCCGCGGGCTGGGATCGGAACTGATGCGCGCCTTGCGGTTTTTGATGGTGATGATGCTGGTGCCGAGCGGGCCGGGCACTTCGATCTGCTGGTCGCGCGACAACGGCACTTCGCGGAACACTTTTCCACCGCTGCGAATGAGCGCAGTTTCCGCCGCGCCGCCGGACCAGACTGCAAGCGAGATCCAGACCGTGAATAGCGCACCGGCCAGCAAGGTCAGGTAGTCGCCGGGTCTGAGGTGGCGCAGCATGGAGATGCCTAACGGGAGGCTCGCGCAGCGAGTCTTTGTCCCGCTCCCCCTTGGGGGGAGAGCCGGAGAGAGGGAGCGGACAGGAAAGCGTCGTTCTTCATAAACGGCGCCCGCTAGGCTTGCTGCGTGAGTTCGCGATGACGCAACAGCACCTGCTGCTGCGATTTGAAATGTTGCGCCAGCTTTTCGGCGAAATATACCGAGCGGTGCTGGCCGCCGGTGCAGCCGACGGCGACGGTGAGATAGCTACGGTTGTCGGCAATGAAGCTGGGCAACCAGCTTTCGACGAAATTGCGGATGTCGGCATACATTTTCTGCACGGACGGCGTGCCGTCGAGGAAGTCGATCACCGGCTGGTCGCAGCCGGTAAGCGGGCGCAACAGCGGGTCATAATGCGGGTTGGGCAGGCAACGCACGTCGAACACAAAATCGGCATCCAGCGGCAGGCCGTTTTTGAAGCCGAACGATTCGAACAGCAGGGTAAGCCGCGCGCGATCCAGCGAGATGAATTGCTTGATCCAGGCGCGCAAGGCGTTGGCATGCAGATCGCTGGTGTCGATGTGGTGGCCGATGCTGGCGATCTCGGCGAGCAGCTCGCGCTCGAGGGCGACGCATTCGGGCAGCGTCCTCACGCCGTCGCTCAACGGGTGCAGGCGGCGCGTTTCGGAAAAACGCTTGACCAGCGTCTCGTCTTTCGCATCGAGAAACAATACATGCACATCCACGTCCTGCTGTTTGAGTTTATCGATGTATTGCGGCAGCAGCACGACCGTGTTGCCGCTGCGCACATCGACGCTGACCGCGACTTTTTTGACGCCGGCCAGCTTGAGATTGTTCGTCAGCACATGCAGCAGCCCGGCGGGCAGGTTGTCCACGCAATAGTAGCCGCTGTCTTCCAGCACATTCAGTGCAACGCTTTTTCCCGAGCCGGATAAACCGCTGATGAGGAACAGCTGCATGGTCACTGATCCTGCAGATGCTGATCGTGACGATCAAGGAATTCCTGCATGGTGTCGATGCCGCGCTGCTGCAGCACGAAGTTGCGCGCGGCGGCTTCCACCAGCACCGCGAGGTTGCGGCCGGCCATCACGGGAATCTCCACTTTGCTGATCTTCACCCCCAGAATTTCCTCGACGCCGGAAGTCGGCAGCCGCTCCAGCTTGGAAAGATCGTCATGCGGCGGACGGTACAGATGCACGATCAGCTTGAGGCTCTTCTTGCGGCGCACCGCGGTCTCGCCGAACATGGTGCGGATGTTGAGCATGCCGAGCCCGCGCACTTCGAGGAAGTCGCGCAGCAGATCGGGGCAGCGCCCTTCCAGCGTTTCCGGCGAGATGCGGTACAGCTCGGTGATGTCGTCGGCAACCAGGCCGCTGCCGCGCGTGATCAGTTCCAGTGCCAGTTCGCTCTTGCCCACGCCGCTATCGCCGGTAACCATCACGCCGACGCCGAGCACATCGAGAAACACGCCGTGGCGCGTGGTCGAATCAGCCAGCCCTTTGACGATGTAATGGCGGATCATCCACATCAGCTGCACGCTGCCCAGCGGGGAGCGGAACAGCGGAGTATGGGTGCGGTTGGCGAAGTCCAGCAGTCCCTTGGGTATTTCGGTATGGCCCGCCACGATCAGGCATAGCGGGTGGCCTTGTTCGAGTTTGGTCAGCGCTTCGGCAAGCTCGGCCGGCGAGAGCGCATGCAGATAATCCAGTTCGGTGCTGCTCAATACCTGCACCCAGTTCGGGTGAATCAGGTTCATGTGGCCGATCAGGCCGCGGTTGGAGGCGTTGACGATCTCGCTTTCCAGCACGCGGTCGGCGCCGGTTGCGCCGCCAACCCAGGTCAGGCTCAGGCGTTCCTGCTTGTCTTCGAAGAGCTGTTGGATGTTGACCTGAGCCATAGGAATGTTCCTACCCTTGCCAGTCGATGAAAAGTTTATGGATTACCGCGGGATCGTCGGTGTTCTGCAATTGCTCGCGGAACGATTTTTCGCTGAACATCTGTGCCAGTTCGCCCAGCAACTGCAAATGCAAATCGGTCGCGCGCTCGGGGACGAGCAGCACGAAAATAAAATTCACCGGCAGGCCGTCCGGGGCATCGAACGGAATGGGATTCTGCAATTTGACGAAGGCTGCTACCGCGTCGCGCAGGCCTTTCACGCGACCGTGCGGGATAGCCACACCTTGCCCCAATCCGGTAGAGCCGAGTTTCTCGCGCGCGAACAGGCTGTCGAACACCTGGCTGCGCGCAATGTGCTGGGTGTTTTCGAACAGGATGCCGACACGTTCGAACACGCGTTTCTTGCTGGCGGACTCGCTGTCCAGCAGCACATTTTCCAGAGGCAGTATCTTGCTAATCAGGCTCATGCAGTTTCACCAATACGTGAAAATCGGGGCAGCCACCGCTGGCTGCCCCGTATCGCTTTACTCTGCAGCGGCTTGCTTGCCGGTTTCGTCATGGCGGCGCGCAGTGTGTTTTTCCTTGTGCTTCAGCACCTGACGATCCAGCGAATCAACCAGCGCATCGATGGCAACGTATAGATTGCTGTCTTCGGTTTCTGCGTGGATGTTTTTTCCGGAAACATGGACGGTGGCTTCGGCCTTCTGCACCAGTTTGTCCACAGACAGGATCACGTTGATGTCGATCACGTTGTCGAAATGGCGTTTGACCTTGTCCAGCTTGCTGAGTACGTGCTCGCGGATGGCCGGGGTGATTTCGAGGTGACGTCCTGTGAGGTTGAGGTTCATGGCCTGCTCCTTAATGTTAGAGTGATTTACGAAGATTTACCGGAAGGATGTTCATCCCCTCGCGGTATTTTGCCACGGTACGGCGGGCAACCAATATGCCCTGCTGTGCCAGGATTTCGGACATGCGACTGTCGGTGAGCGGATGCCGGGCATCCTCTTCGCTGACCAGTTGCTTGATGAGGGCGCGGATGGCGGTGGACGAGCACGCACCGCCGGCTTCGGTGGCGAGACCGCTGCCGAAGAAATACTTGAATTCGTAGATGCCGCGCGGGGTGAGCATGAACTTCTGCGTGGTCACGCGCGAGATGGTTGATTCGTGCAGCTCGAGCTGCTCGGCGATCTCGCGCAGCACCAGCGGACGCATGGCGATGTCGCCATGCTCGAAGAACTGGCGCTGCCGCTCGACGATGGCCTGCGCTACGCGCAGGATGGTTTCGAAACGTTGCTGCAGGTTCTTGATGAACCAGCGCGCCTCCTGCAATTGCCCGGCCATCTCCTGCGCGTTCTTCTCGGTGCGCTGCTGCAGGATGTTGGCATACACCTGGTTGACGCGCAGTCGTGGCATGGCCTCCGGATTCAGGCGTGCGCGCCAGATGCCGCCGTGGCGCTCCACCAGCACATCGGGCACCACATAGTCCGCGGCGCGATTCTCGAACGCGGCGCCGGGCTTGGGCTGCAGGTGCACGATCAGGTCTTGCGCCTCGCGCAGGGCGTTGTCGTCGCAGCGCAGGGACTTCTTCAACTTGGTGAAGTCGCGTGCGGCGAGCAGGCTGAGGTGCTGTGTCACGATGGCCAAGGCCAGCTCGCGCCCGGGGATGTCCTCAGGCATGGCATGCAGTTGCAGCGCCAGGCATTCGCTCAAATTGCGCGCGCCGATGCCGGGCGCATCCAAGTGCTGTAATTGCACCAGCGCCGTTTCCAGATCATCCAGCGTGATGTCCAGCTCCGGCGGCAACAGCTCGGCGATTTCTTCCAGCGGCTGCGACAGGTAGGCGTTCTCGTCCAGCGCGTCGATGAGCAGGCCGACGATCTTCTTGTCGCGCCCGTCCATCTGGCTCATGTTCAATTCCCACAGCAAGTGCTCACGCAGGCTGGGTTTGTCGGCGGCGACTTCGGCATAGCCGTCGTCCTCGTCGTCCGGGCTGGAGGATGCGGAGGAAGAAAAAGAAGGTTCCGGCCATTCGCCGCTGTCGTTATCGCGCGATTCGCTTTCGGCGGGCGCGCTGCTTTCGGTAGTGCTCGACGATGCGGGTACGTCGGAGCTGCTGTTGCCGCTGTAGGTCTGGTTGGTGTTGTCGTCCTCGCGCTCCAGAAAAGGATTCTCGTCCAGCAGGCGCGCGGTTTCCTGATTGATCTCCAGCGTCGAGAGCTGCAGCAGCTTAATAGCCTGCTGCAACTGCGGCGTCAGCATCAGTTGCTGGGATTGTCTGAGTTGGAGAGAGTGTTTCATTGCCGGGTCTTGGTGTGCGGGCGGCGCGTTCTTATAACTTGAAGTGCTCGCCCAGATACACCTTCCTCACGCCCTCATTATAGATGATTTCGTCGGGCTTGCCCTCGGCCATCACCGAGCCGGCGTTGATGATGTAGGCGCGGTCGCAAATGCCCAGCGTCTCGCGCACGTTATGGTCGGTGATGAGCACGCCGATGCCGCGCTCCTTGAGGAAACGGATGATCTTCTGGATGTCCAGCACGGCGATGGGGTCGACCCCGGCGAACGGTTCGTCGAGCAGGATGAAATGCGGATTGGTGGCCAGCGCCCGTGCGATCTCCACGCGCCGCCGTTCGCCACCGGACAGGCTGATGGCCGGATTGTCGCGGATATGGGTGATGTGCAAATCATTCAGCAACGCTTCCAGTCGCGTGTTCATCTCGGCGGGTGCATAGCCCTGCAATTCCAGCACGGCCTGAATATTCTCGGTCACGGTCAGACGGCGGAAAATGGATGCCTCTTGCGGCAGGTACGCCAAGCCGATGCGGGCACGGCGATGAATGGGCAGGTGGGTGATGTCCTGATCATCGATGAAGATCTCGCCGCCGTCCGCAGCGACCAGGCCGACGATCATGTAGAAGCTGGTGGTTTTGCCGGCGCCGTTCGGCCCCAGCAGCCCGACCACTTCGCCGCTCTTCACCGAGAGCGAGACATCATGCACTACGGTGCGGGCGCGATAGCGCTTGTTCAGCGAGACGGTTCGGAGTTCACTCATGGCTTGGGTTCGGAGAGAGTGGAGCTGGGTTGGATAGAGAGCGGCGCTGCCTTGGGCGCGGCGCCATCGGCAGTTTCTTTGGCCTTGGGCTGGATGACCGCATGCACGCGGCCTTTTTCGCCATCGCCGGCGCTGCCGGAATCGCCGCTGACCTGGAACACTTCGGTGCGCGTGCTGTACGAGATGTGATCGCCCTGCACGTCATCCTGAGCGCGCTTGACGCGCGCCTTGCCGAAGAAATCCACGGTCTCGGTGCGCGTGTCGTACTCGATGCGTTCGCCGTAACCTTCCATGTACTCATCCGAACCTTCACGTTTCTGGCGGAAGCTGGCGAGATTTCCGGTGGCCGTGCAGTGCTGGCGGCCTTGTTTGTCCTGCGTCAGCACGATCCTGTCTGCCCGGAGCAGCATTGTGCCCTGAGTGAGTTTCACCTGGCCCTCGAATATGCTCGTTTGCTTAGCGTCGTCGATGACGACGCTATCCGACTCCAGATGGATGGGCTTGTCGCGATCTGCGTTCTCGGCGTGCAGCAGGCTGCTCCAGGCCAGCAGCAGGGCAAGCAGTGCGGTATTAAGGGATCGGCTCATGGGTTGCTCTGACGTTAGCCAACAGTTTGGCGGTGCGCGCTTTATTGTCGAGTTCCATGCCGACGGCACGGATGACACTGTACTGGTTGGTGAAGACGACTGACTGATTGGTTTCTGCCCAGTCGCGATCGGGAACGACGTGCAGATAATCGGTAGCGAAGCGTTGTTCGCCGATGTCGCCGCTGGCCGGGCGCACCACGCGCACCTCGTCATAAAGGTAGACATCGTCGCCTTTGCTGGAGATCGTCCCGGTCTGTGCCGAGGTCAGCGTCGGCGGACGATCCGGATACAGGCTGGTAAAGCGCGGCAGCCGCAAGTGCGTGGTGTCGTCGTCGGGGTAATGCCACAATCTTTCGGCCGTGAGCGTGAAGCGCGGCTTGCCTTCCAGGTTCAGCGTGACAGCCGAAAAATTGTTGACCTCGTAATCGAGGTCATGACGCTGCAGGCTCTGGACCTGTGGCAGCGGTTGGACTTGCTGGTTGAGCCAATAAGTGGCCGCCAGCAGCAGCAACAGTGGCAACAACGGAAGCCATGCGCGGGCTTTTTCGATGAAGCGGAGGGGATGCATTATCTCAGGTAGGGCGCGAGTTGGGCGTCCAGATTACCTTGCGCGGCGAGGATCAGCTCGCACACTTCGCGGACTGCGCCATGTCCCGCATCGCGTTGACTGACGTAATGCGCGTGATCGCGCACCATTTGTGGCGCATCAGGCACGCTCAGCGCCAAACCGACGCGACGCATCACCGGCAGATCGATCACGTCATCGCCCATGAAGGCAGCCTGTTCGGGCGCAAGCTTCATATCAGCGAGCAGCGCTTGCATCGCCGCCAGCTTGTCTTCCACGCCTTGGTATAAACGGGCGATGCCGAGATTCTTGGCGCGCAGTTCGACGCACTTCGAGGTGCGCCCGGTAATGATGGCGAGTTGCACGCCAGAGGCTTTGAGCATCTTCAGGCCATGCCCGTCGAGCGAGTTGAAGCGTTTGAATTCTTCGCCCGAGTCGGAAAGATATAGGCCGCCGTCGGTAAGCACGCCATCCACATCGAAAGCGATGAGACGAAGCGGTTTGATTCTTTCCGACAGCTGCATCAGATTACCTTCGCCTTCAGGAGATCATGCATGTTCAACGCGCCGACCAGTTTCTTGTCGTGGTCCACCACCGGCAGCTGGCTGATGTTGTATTGCTCCATCAGTTGCACTGCTTCGACTGCCAGCGCGTCGGGGCTGATGCTGCGCGGGTTGCGCGACATCTCTGTGCTGACTGGCGTGGTGTTGAAATCGACTTTCTTGGCCAGCGTGCGGCGCAGGTCGCCGTCGGTATAGATGCCCAGCAGGTGTTTGCCGTCATCCACGATGGCGGTCATGCCCAGCCCCTTGCGCGAAATTTCCAGTACTGCATCGGCTAGGGTTGCATTCTCGCGCACCAACGGAACGCTGGCGTGGGCATGCATGATGTCGCGCACGCGGGTGAGCAGGCGGCGCCCCAAACTGCCGCCGGGATGGGAGCGTGCGAAATCCTCTTCACCGAAGCCTTTGGCATCGAGCAGGGCGACAGCGAGCGCATCGCCCAGCGCGAGTGCGGCGGTGGTGCTGGCAGTGGGAGCGAGTCCCATCGGGCACGCTTCCTGTGCCACTCCGCCGTTGAGATGCACATCCGCTGCCAGCGCCAGGCTGGATTTCGGGTTGCCGGTGAGGCTGATCAGGTGCGCGCCCTGGCGTTTGATGGCGGGGACGATGGCAAGCAACTCCTCGCTTTCGCCGGAATAGGACAGTGCAATGACCACATCCTGTGCCGTGACCATGCCGAGATCGCCATGGCTGGCTTCGCCCGGATGCACGAAATACGCGGCGGTGCCGGTGCTGGACATGGTTGCGGCGATCTTGCGCGCGATGTGTCCGGACTTGCCCATACCGCTGACGATGACGCGGCCCTTGCATGCGAGGATCAGGTTCAGCGCCTGCAAAAATTGATCATCGATGCGCTGTACGAGCGCGCGAACAGCGTCGGCTTCGATATTCAGCACCTGGCGTGCAAGGTCGAGCGCATGCGGTGCGACAGAGAGTGGTTTATTCATGGACGCGATTATAACAGCGCTGTTTGGGGGCGGCGTTTTTTTGAAATTGTGGCATCATCGGGCCATGAATAGTTCGCTCCATCTGATCCTTATTTTGCTGGCGGTCGCGGTCGGCGTAGTGGTGTTGTGCCGCATTTTGAAGTTGCCCGTGATGCTTGGTTATTTGCTGGTCGGCATTACCATCGGCCCGCATGCTCTGGGCTGGATACCCGATGCTCCGGAAACGCGCCATCTTGCCGAATTCGGCGTGGTGTTCCTGATGTTCAGTATCGGACTCGAGTTCAGTCTTTCGCGCCTGCGCGCCATGCAGCGGCTGGTGTTCGGTCTGGGGACGGCGCAGGTGGTAGCAACCATGGTGCTGGTGATGCTTTCGTCCTTGTTCTTCGAGATCGATTGGCGCGCCGGGCTGGCGCTGGGCGGCATTCTGGCGATGTCTTCGACGGCCATCGTCAGCAAGATGCTGGTCGAGCGCGCCGAATTGAACGCGCCGCACGGCCAGAAAATCATGGGCGTGCTGCTGTTCCAGGATTTGGCGGTGGTGCCGCTCATAATCGTGATTCCCGCGCTGGCATCGCATGAGGGCCATCTTTCCGTCACCATCATGCTCGCCATGCTCAAGGCCGTGGTCGTGTTGGCGGCGCTGCTGATGTTCGGCCAACGTTTGTTGCGCCCGTGGTTCCACTTGGTGGCGAGGCAAAAGTCCTCCGAACTGTTCATGCTCAACGTGCTGCTATTCACGCTCGGCATGGCCTGGCTCACCGAGCTTTCCGGGCTGTCGCTTGCGCTGGGCGCGTTCGTTGCCGGCATGCTGATTTCGGAAACCGAATACCGCTATCAGGTGGAAGAAGACATCAAACCGTTCCGCGACGTGCTGCTCGGCTTGTTCTTCGTCACCATCGGCATGATGCTCAACCCGCATGCGGTGATCGCCGGCTGGGGCTGGATATTGTTGCTGCTGCTGATCCTGCTCCCGTTCAAGGCGACCGTGGTGGCCTTGCTGGTGCGAGGCTTCGCGGGAGAGTGGGGGGCGGCGTTGCGCACCGGGATAGGCTTGGCGCAAGCGGGCGAATTCGGTTTTGTGTTGCTGACGCTGGCAGGCGAGGTGCAACTGCTGCCGGAGGATGTGATGCAGAACGTGCTGGCGGCGATGCTGATTTCCATGCTGATTGCGCCGTTTCTGATCCAGCACACCGAAGCCATCGTGCGCCGCGTGTCGCCGGAGGAATGGATGAATCGCGCGATGCAGATGCACCAGATTGCCGTGACCAGTATGTCGAGCAAGCAGCACATCATCATTTGCGGCTATGGGCGCAGCGGTCAGGCGCTGGCGAAATTCCTGACCGAAGAGGGCATCAGCTTCATTGCGCTCGACCTCGATTCGCGCCGCGTGCGTGAAGCGGTGGCGGCGGGAGAAAAGGTCGTTTATGGCGATGCGGGCAAGCACGAGGTGCTGCAAGCTGCCGGCCTGATGCGGGCCAAGGCACTTGCCATCACCTATGACGACAAGCACTCCGCACTGAAGATCTTGCACCAGGTGCAGACCGCGCGCCCCGACCTGCCGGTGGTGGTGCGCACCGCTGACGACACGCACATCGCAACGCTCAAGCAGGCGGGTGCCGCCGAAGTGGTGGCTGAGGTCACCGAAGGCAGCGTCATGCTTGCCTCGCAGACGCTGTTGCTTTCCGGCGTGCCGCTCAGCCGTGTCATCCGCTACATCCAGGAGACGCGCGCCAAGCGCTACAGCATGTTCAGCGGCTATTTCCGCACCGCGCCCGAGGCAGTGGGCGATGCCACTGAAAGCCTGCAGCCGCGTTTCCAGACTGTACTGCTCGGCGCGCACGATAGTGCCGTCGGCAAGCAGCTGGACGAAATCAACCTGGTCGAACTCAACGTCGAGGTGAACGCCGTGCGCCGCCATAACGTGGAAGGCAGCGAACCGGCGGGAGACATGGTACTGCGGGCGGGTGATGTGCTGGTGCTGCTCGGACAGCCCGTGACGCTGGAGGCGGCGGAGCTGCGGCTGCGCAAGGGTTGAGCGGTCGCTGGTGCTTGCAGGCGCTCGGTTGCGTCTAAGCGGAATTCCCTAGGCTCGTTGGAAATAACGACATGAAAAAAGCCCGCCGAAGCGGGCTTGGAGATGTCACGCCGGAGTTCGGTTAGATTCCCATGCAGACGGTATAAGTCGAAGCATCATCAATGGTTGTTGCCGCCGTCATGGCGGTACCGACGGTAGTGGGCGCACCCGCGATCATGGAGCCGGTTGCCGGATTGCCATCATCCATCTGCGTATCCAGTTGTTTAACAAACTTGCCCAGAATGCCGCTTGAGCAAATGACGTAGGAACCGCGAATCGGGTTGTTGTTAGCATCCTTGATGGGCGTATTTGCAGTGCTCGTGCCGCTCTGGATGCCAAGTGTCCCGCCAACGGCGTTGGTGGGCAGGTAATCAGCGGCGCCGACGGTTGTCGAACCGGCGGCAAGCCCAGCCAAGCGGACATGTTGCCAGAACAGATAAGATTCATCGGTGGTGGTTGTCGTGTTCCAGAATCCATCGATGACGCCATTGCCTACACAGCCGGCATGTCCAGTTGGTGGTACACAGGCAACGCCATTCAGTCCGGTAGACGGGGTGGTGGCCTCAGTTCCTGCTGCGCCAACATGGCTTGCTACAGCGAAATCATCGCCCGGCAGCGCGCGGAACTTGTCCTGGTAGCCGTAAATGTAAACAGGAATATTCTTGAAGTCGGTGGCCAGATTTTTCACCTTGGCGCTGTTGATGAGCTCCTGCCCCTTCAGCACGCCGCCGAGCAGCAAGCCGATGATCACCAGCACGATGGCGATTTCAATCAGGGTGAAACCGGATTGGTTGCGTTTCATTTTTCTAATTCTCCAAAATGGTTCGGTAATTGCTGATTCAAGCCTAGCGCGAAAATTGCAGCAATAGCCGTGCCAAGTTCAAGCGGACCCGGATTGTTCCCGTTGTTATTGCCGGGTTGCTGCGAGCTCGGTTGAGAAATTATCTGATTAAGCCCGCCAGCATTGGATGTGTGGCTGATGGTCAGCCAACCGGTTGTGCGGCATGTACGCACAGGCGCGAGTGGCTGAGAGATAGATTAAACTGCGAACGATGACTTTCGCGATGACGAAGTTCTGACAAGGATGACGAAATGCCGACACATGCAATCAAGGATCTGACGCGCTTCAGCCGCTGGCTTTCTTTTGCCATGCTGGTGGTGCTGCATCTTGTATTGTGGGTGGGGCCGGAAAGCATCTGGAGGCATCCGCTGCTGCTGACGCAGTTGGGGCTGTTCCTGATGTGGCAGCCGCTATGGCGTGGCGAGAGCAAGCTGCGCCTCGGGGGATGGGCCTTCATCATCGCGATGAGTCTGATCGTTCTGTTTTGGCTTAATTGGTGGATATTGGCATTCTGGGTGAGCGTCCTGTTTGCGCTGGTGGGGGGGCGGGTGTTTGCTTTCCATACCCGCTGGCAGCGTCTGTATTACTTGCTGATGATGGCTTATCTGCTGGCCATCCTGATTCTTTATATTGTGCCGAACCTGTTCGCGCTGAGCCAAATGGGCGAGGTGATGAGCAATCTGATGAATGCGGGCTTGCCGCTGCTGCTGGCCGTCATGGCGCTCATTCCCGTCGAGCGCGACGAGGCCGAGACTGAACAGGCGGTGGACTTCATCTACATTTTGCTGCTGTTCACCTTGCTGACCTTGCTGGTGCTCGGCAGCCTGTCTTTCATGATCCTGGGGCAGATCGGCTACATCGAGGCGTTGCTGCGGACGTTGTTCATGATCGCGGCGGTGTTGCTGGTCTTGGGCGTGTTGTGGAACCCGCACTTGGGTTTCTCCGGGTTTCAGGCGCTGTTCTCGCGCTATTTGTTGAGCATCGGTACGCCGTTGGAGATATGGCTGGAGCGCCTCGCCGAGGCGGCGCATCAGGAGCAGAACCCGGAAGCCTTTCTCGAGCGTGCTACGGAATACCTGGTCGAGATGCCCTGGATATCGGGCCTGTCGTGGGTGGCGGAACGCGGGCATGGAACGCTGGGCACGTCCAGTCCGCATCGCATTGAGCTTGCCGACCAGGATCTGAGAATCAGCCTGTTCAGTCACCATGCGGTATCGCCCACGGTGTTGCTGCATGTCAACCTGCTCACCCGACTGCTGGGGTACTTTTATCAGGCCAAGCGGCGTGAACAGTCGCTGCGCGAGATTACGCGCCAGCAAACCATCTACGAGACGGGCGCGCGATTGACCCACGATCTCAAGAACATGCTGCAATCCCTGTTCGCGCTCACTTCTGTGGCGCAGCATCAGTCGGAACAGGCGCAGCCCATTTTGCAGCGGCAACTGCCGGTGCTGACCCAGCGCATCGAGCTCATTCTGGCCAAACTCAAAACACCGCAAGTGCAGGAGGATGCGGTCGAATTGCCGCTGGCGAGCTGGTGGGAATGGCTGCGCCAACGGCATCCGCACCGCGACATCGTCTGGAATGTTCCCGCGGGGCTGGACGATCGCCTCATCCCGGCGCCGCTGTTCGACTGCGTTGCCGACAACCTCATCGACAACGCCTGCAAGAAGCGCCAGCGTGAGCCCGGCATTAGCGTGACGGTCACCCTGGCGGTCGAGCCGTTCTCACTCAGCGTCAGCGATAGCGGCAGCGCCATCCCGAGCGGCGTTGCCCAGCAACTGCTGAATACGGTCGTCTCATCCGAGAACGGGCTGGGTGTGGGGCTGTATCAAGTCGCGCGCTGGGCGACCCAGTCCGGCTATCGACTGGAATTGAGCGAGAACAAAACCGGGAAAGTGACGTTCCGGCTGGCCAAGGCGAGCTGACGCACGCTTCGTACGCTCGGTCGGCTCTTTAATCGAGCAGGCAGAATCGGCAGCAGGTAAAATCGCGCGCCATGAAAGCAGCCTTGTCCCCTCTCGCCCAGCGCCGCCTGGCGCGCATCCAGCAACTCTCCGCCATCGAATACCCCGCCGACCTGCCCGTGGTGGCGCGGCGCGAGGAATTGGCGCAGGCCATAGCAAAAAATCAGGTGGTCATCGTCTGCGGCGAGACCGGCTCGGGTAAAACCACCCAGTTGCCGAAGATCTGTCTGAGCCTGGGGCGTGGCGTGTTGGGCGTGATCGGTCACACCCAGCCACGCCGGGTGGCGGCACGCTCGGTGGGCGCGCGCATTGCGCATGAGCTGAAGAGCGAGCTCGGCGGCCTGGTCGGCTACAAGGTGCGCTTCAACGACAAGGTATCGCCCGATACCTGCATCAAGCTGATGACCGACGGCATCCTGCTGGCCGAGATCCACCATGATCCGCTGCTCAGGCAATACGACACCATCATCATCGACGAGGCGCACGAGCGTTCGCTGAATATCGATTTCCTGCTGGGCTACCTCAGGCAACTGCTGCCGCGCCGGCCCGACCTGAAGCTCATCATCACCTCGGCTACGCTGGACGCGGAGCGCTTCTCCAAACATTTTTTGAATGCGCCGGTGCTGCAGGTGTCCGGCCGCACCTATCCGGTCGAAGTGCGCTACCGTCCGCCGCAACAGAACGAGGAAGGCGATACGCAGGATATTCCTCAAGCGATCTGCAGTGCGCTGGATGAGCTGAGCATTGGCGGCCTCAAAGGCGACGTGCTGGTGTTTTTGCCCGGCGAGCGCGAGATACGCGAGACTACCGAAGCGCTGCGCAAACACCAGCACAAAGGCATCGAGATTCTGCCGCTGTTCTCGCGCCTGTCCATTGCGGAGCAGGATCGCGTGTTCAAGCCCGCTTCGGGCATGCGCCGCGTGGTGCTGGCGACCAACGTGGCGGAGACCTCGCTGACCGTGCCCAACATCGGTTACGTGATTGATTCCGGTCTGGCGCGCATCAACCGCTACAGCGTGCGGCAGAAGGTGGAGCAGTTGCGCATCGAGAATATCTCGCGCGCCGCGGCCAATCAGCGCGCCGGCCGCTGCGGCCGCGTGATGAGCGGCATCTGCATCCGACTGTACGAGGAAGCTGATTTTCTGCAGCGGCCCGAGTTCACCGATGCGGAAATCTTCCGCGTGTCGCTGGCCACCGTCATCCTGCGCATGAGCGCGCTGGGGCTGGGCGAGGTGGATGCGTTTCCGTTCATCGAGCCGCCCGGCTCGCGCGCGATCGCCGACGGCTACCAGCTGTTGCAAGAGCTGAACGCTATCGACGACCAGCGATCACTCACGCAACTCGGCCACGAGCTGGCCAAGCTGCCGCTCGATCCCAAGGTCGCGCGCTTGCTGCTGGCGGGGAGGCAATATCACTGCCTGAATGAGATCCTCATCATCGCAAGCGCCTTGGCGCTGCAAGACCCGCGCGACCGCCCGTCGGAGCGGCGCGAGGCGGCGGACGCTGCACACCAGCGCTTCAACGACGAGCGTTCGGATTTCCTCGCCTATATCAAGCTGTGGGCGTGGTTCCAGGAAGGCATCAAACACAAGAAGAGCAACAAGCTGTGGGCGAACGAGTGCCGCGAGAAGTTCCTGTCGCCGCTGCGGCTGCGCGAATGGCACGAGCTGCACCAGCAGTTGCACGCGCAGGTGTCGGAGATGGGCATGCGCTTCAACGAGCAGCCAGCTACCTACGAGCAGATCCACAAGGCGTTGCTGACCGGCCTGCTGGGCAACATCGGCTGCAAGGGCGTGGACAAGGAACCGTATTACCTCGGCCCGCGCGAAATCAAGTTCTTCATCGCGTCGAATTCGGTGCTGGCGAAGAAAGGCACCAAGTGGGTCGTCGCGGCCGAGATCGTCGAGACGACCAAGCTGTTTGCGCGCTGCGTGGCGCGCATCGAGCCGGAGTGGCTGGAGGAAGTCGGTGCGCACCTGATCAAGCGCAGCTACTTTGAGCCGCACTGGGAGAAGAAGGCGGGCCAGGTGGCGGCGTGGGAGCGCAGCACCCTGTATGGCCTGCTCATCAACCCGAAGAAGCGCGTGCATTACGGGCCGATGAATCCGGAAGAATCGCGCGAGGTGTTCATTCGCGAGGCACTCGTGAACGGCGAGTTCAATACGCAGGCGCCGTTCTTCGCGCACAATCAGAAACTCATCGCCGACATCGAGGCGCTGGAGCACAAGGCGCGCCGCCCCGACGTGCTGGTGGACGACGAGCTCATCTTCGCCTTCTACGATGCGCGCATCCCGGCAGGCATCCACAATGGCGCGGCGTTCGAGCATTGGCGCAAGGAGGCGGAGCGCGAGAATTCGAAACTGCTGTACCTGAAGAAAGATGACCTGATGCGCCATGAGGCGGCGGGCATCACCACCGAGCAGTTCCCGCCGCAGCTGCAAATGAACAACGTCAGCTACGCGCTGGCGTACAACTTCGCGCCCGGCAAGAACGACGACGGTGTCACGCTGACCGCGCCGCAGGCCCTGCTGAACCAGGTGTCGGCGGCGCGCTGCGAATATCTGGTGCCGGGCATCCTGGCGGAGAAAGTCGCGCAGCTGGTGAAATCGCTGCCGCAGAAGCTGCGCCGCCATTGCGTGCCGGTGCCGGAATTCGCGGCGGCATTCTGTGCATCCGTCAAACCCTCGGAAACGCCTTTGTTGCAGGCGTTGGCGCGCTATATCCGCGA
>Ga0316624_10000020_pt1 | contig 45514 bp, 41 predicted proteins | sample OWC_Aug_N3_C1_D5_FD_207657 | JGI IMG/M metagenome (GOLD analysis project Ga0316624, IMG submission 207657) | Wetland soil microbial communities from Old Woman Creek delta, Ohio, United States - OWC_Aug_N3_C1_D5_A | ecosystem: Environmental > Terrestrial > Soil > Wetlands | place: USA: Ohio... | reverse complement strand
GGCATGCTGCATTTGCTGCGCGATTGGGGCTGTGAATGCGAAGCGGCTGATTCCATCGAAGAGGCGCTTGCGCTGGCGCGCATACAGGCACCTGACATAGTCATCAGCGACTACCGCCTGCGCGAGCGGCGCACCGGCGTGGAGGCTATCGTTGCGCTGCGCACATTATTGGAAAACGAATTACCTGCCCTGCTAATAACTGGCGACACGGCGCCGGAACGCCTGCGTGAAGCACAGAACAGCGGCGTACCGCTACTGCACAAACCCGTATCAGCCAGCCAGTTGTATCGTAAGTTAGCGGTATTGAGTACAACGAAGGGGATTTCGACGCGGCAATGATGCATATGCATCATTTGTGACCTCTCCATGATCGTTTCCTGCTGGGGATCTTGATGAAAGCTTTTAGCGACCTGCTCGAACTTTATCGCCTGCCACAAGACGCTGATCTACGAAGCATTCGACAACCCGGGGCGAACGGTCAACGCCAAGATGCGCGAGACCGGCGCGTTGTTGGCGGGCGAGATGAGCGGCCATGTGCTCTTCAAGGAACGCTGGTACGGCTTCGCCGACGGACTGTATGCCGGCGCGCGGTTGCTGGAGATCCTGAGCAAGGTCGCCAATCCGAGCGCCGCACTGAATGCCTTGCCGGATGCGGTGTGCACACCGGAGCTGCACATCCATACCGCCGAAGGCGCGAACCATGCGTTGATCGCGAAGCTGCAAGAGGATGCCAGCTTCACCGATGCCAAGGACATCATCACCATCGACGGACTGCGCGTTGAATATGCCGACGGTTTCGGCTTGATGCGTCCGTCCAACACTACACCAGTGATCGTGGTGCGTTTTGAAGCCAATGATGCCACCGCACTCGGGTGCATCCAGGACGATTTCCGGCGCATGCTGCTTGCGGCCGATCCGACGCTGCAGTTGCCTTTCTGAATTACGAGCACTAAAGACAAAAGGCATCCTGTAATCAGGATGCCTTTCTATTGGACCGAATCGGCCAGTTACAACTTGGCCTTAACCCAGCCTATCACTCCGGCCAGCGCATTAGCCAAATTCTCGGGCTGCGTGCCGCCTGCCTGCGCCATGTCCGGGCGTCCGCCGCCCTTGCCGCCAACCTGCTGGGCGACGAAGTTGACCAGTTCGCCCGCTTTCACTTTTGCCGTGGCATCTGCCGTTACCCCCGCGATCAGACTGACCTTGCCCTCGTTCACCGCAGCAAGAACAATAGCGGCGGATTTAAGCTTGTCTTTCAGCTTGTCCAGCGTCTCACGCAATACCGCCGCGTCCGCGCCATCCAGCTTGGCCGCCAATACCTTCACCCCGTTGATATCCTGCGCTTGGGCCAGCAGCTCGTCGCCCTGAGCGGCGGCAAGTTTGGATTTCAATGCCGCGAGTTCTTTTTCCAGCGCCTTCACGTTGTCCATGATCTGCGCGACGCGTGCCGCCGCTTCCTGCGGTTGCGCCTTCACCACATCGGCCACCTGCTGCAACTGCTGTTCCTGCTGCTGCACCAGCGCCAGTGCGCCCTCGCCCGTCACCGCCTCCACGCGGCGCACGCCGGCGGCCACGCCGCTCTCGGCCACGATCTTGAACAGGCCGATGTCGCCGGTACGCTTCACATGCGTGCCGCCGCACAGTTCGCGCGAGGAACCGATATCCAGCACGCGCACTTCGTCGCCGTACTTCTCGCCGAACAGCATCATCGCGCCGGTCTTCTGCGCGTCCTCGATAGACATCACGCGCGCCTGCGTTTCCACATTCGCGAGGATTTCGGCGTTCACGATGGCCTCGACGCGGCGTATTTCCACATCGGTCAGCGGCTGGGTCTGCACGAAGTCGAAGCGCGTCTTGTCCGGGTCGACCTGCGAGCCCTTCTGCTGCACGTGCGGACCGAGCACCTCGCGCAATGCCTTGTGCATCAGGTGCGTCACCGAGTGGTTGCGCATGGTGCGATTGCGCGCCACGACATCCACCTTGGCCGTCACGCCGTTGCCCACGGTCAGCTTGCCGGTCTTCACCACGCCGTGATGACCGAACACCGCGGCCTGGATTTTCTGCGTATCTTCCACGGCAAAGATGCCGTGCACGCTGCGCAGCTCGCCGCTGTCGCCGACCTGGCCGCCGGATTCGGCATAGAACGGGGTGTCGTCCAGCACCACCACGCCCATGTCGCCTTCGTTCAGTTCATTCACTTCGACACCATCCTTGTACAAGGCGAGGATGTTGCCCTTGTGCTCCAGCGTGTCATAGCCGTGAAAGGCCGTCGCCGGGCCGGAGTACTCAAGGTTCGCCGCCATCTTGAACTTGCCGGCGGCGCGTGCCTGTTCGCGCTGGCGCGCCATGGCCGCGTTGAACGCAGCCTCGTCCACCTTAACGCCGCGCTCGCGGCAGATGTCGGCGGTCAGATCGAGCGGGAAACCGTAGGTGTCGTGCAACTTGAAAGCAGTCTCGCCGTTGAACACCTTGCTGCCGGCCTTGTCCATCTCGGCCAGATCTGCCTCGAGGATCGCCATGCCATGCTCGATGGTGGCAAAGAAGCGCTCCTCTTCCAGCTTGAGGATCCCCTTCACGCGCACCTGTTCTGCGGCGAGTTCCGGATACGCGCTACCCATCTGCTCAACCAGATCGGGCACCAGCTTGTAGAAGAACGCCTCTCTCGCGCCGAGCTTGTAGCCGTGACGGATGGCGCGGCGGATGATGCGGCGCAGCACGTAGCCGCGGCCTTCGTTGCCGGGGATCACGCCGTCGGCAATCAGGAAGGAGCAGGCACGAATGTGGTCGGCCAGCACTTTCAGTGAAGGTGAATCCAGATCGGCACAGTTCGTTTCGCGTGCCGCGGCCTTGATCAGCGCCTGGAACAGGTCGATCTCGTAGTTGGCATGCACTCCCTGCAGCACCGCCGAGATGCGCTCCAGGCCCATGCCGGTATCCACCGACGGCTTCGGCAGCGGATGCATCACGCCCTGCTCGTCGCGGTTGAACTGCATGAACACGTTGTTCCAGATCTCGATGTAGCGGTCGCCGTCCTCTTCCGGCGTCCCGGGCAGGCCGCCGGGAATGTCCGGACCGTGGTCGTAGAAGATCTCGGTGCAGGGGCCGCAGGGGCCGGTGTCGCCCATCATCCAGAAGTTGTCGGAGGCATAGCGCGCGCCCTTATTGTCACCGATGCGGATCACCCGCTCGGCACTCAGACCGATCTCCTTGTGCCAGATGTCGTAAGCCTCATCGTCCTCAGCGTAGACCGTAACGTAGAGCTTGTCCTTGGGCAGCTTGAACACCACCGTGAGCAGCTCCCAGGCATAGTTGATCGCGTCGCGCTTGAAGTAGTCGCCGAAGCTGAAGTTGCCAAGCATCTCGAAGAAGGTGTGGTGGCGCGCGGTGTAGCCGACGTTCTCGAGGTCGTTGTGCTTGCCACCGGCACGCACGCATTTCTGCGACGAAGCAGCACGGGTATAGGGGCGCTTGTCGAAACCGAGGAACACGTCCTTGAACTGGTTCATCCCGGCGTTGGTGAACAGCAGCGTCGGGTCTTCATGCGGCACCAGCGAACTGGAGGCGACCACGGTGTGGCCTTTGGACGCGAAATAATCTAGGAATTTCTGGCGGATTTCACTGCTTTTCATCGATGCACCCTGAACTCTAAAGTCACGCTCCAGACAAGCTGGACAAGGCGCGCATCATACCACGGCAAGGAATTTAGCCGCTTGGGGAGAACGGCCAGAACTGGCAGACCGAGAGCTGCTTTTGTAGGGTGCAAAAACCAACGGGCATTGCACCATTAACCCTAAAGCATCTTATGGAGTGATGGGGTGTGCATCGTTGAAACACCAGTGCCAAGGCTCATATTGGTAACCACACTGATTGCCTACAGGATAAGAGAGATAAAAGCGAAATTTTGCTGCGTGCACATTGAGCCAAGCAAATGCAGCGGTTTGGTCGAACTCGATTTCAACCGCGCGGCTGCCGGGAGTTGATAGGTCGATGGCGCGGCCAGTGTGGTGTTCACTGAAGCCAGGCGGGGCACATACAGTGAGAATTTCTTCAATAGCGATTCCAGCTTCAAGCTTTTTGCGAACAATTTCTGTTTGACGGTCGATGCTGCGAAAGGCCGAGACAATAAACAACGAGATGCCATCACCAAGAGCTGCGTCCTTGAGATTGCGCCAACCCTCGGCAGCGGCTGGTATAAGCAAATGATTTCTTCCGTCAGCTCCGACTTCTGCAACCTCAAGATCGGTAGCCTCCTCGCACTCGAGTAAGCCACGAACCGCTATCAATTCACTCGAAATGCCAAGTGCAGCAAGGAAGGGATTCATGATAGAAATTCACCACTAGTCAACATCGAACTCGCTACGCAAGATTTTAATGATCACACCCATCGAAAATCCGCGTGATTGCAGAAAACGAATCTGTTTGGCTTTTTCCTTGGCATCCTGCGGCAAAACACCGAATTTTTTCTGCCACACCTCGCGCGCAGCATCGAGTTCGGTCTCCTTCAGCTGCGGCAATGCATCGGCGATCAGGTTCTCGGCGATGCCTTTCTGGCGGAGTTCGTGGGCGATGCGCTGGGTGCCGAAACGGCCGCGTTTGGCGTCCACCCATTGCGTGGCGGCACGTGCGTCGGACAGCCAGTTGCGCTTCTCCAGCTCATCCAGCACGGCAGCCAGGTCTTCGTCCTCCTGCACATACGGCTGCAGCTTGGTGTGCAGTTCGGCGCGACTATGCTCGCGCCGCGCCAGATACCGCATGGCGCGGACGCGCAGGCTTAGCTCAGGCTTCTTCTGCTTCGGGTTCGGCACTTGTACTCAGGGCGACGACACCGAGCGCCGCACGCACCTTGTTCTCGATCTCGGCAGCGATCACCGGGTTGTTCTTGAGAAATTCGCGCGCATTGTCCTTGCCCTGGCCGATCTTCTCGCCGTTGTAGGCATACCAGGCACCGGATTTCTCGACGATCTTGTGCTGCACGCCCAGCTCGACGATTTCGCCTTCGCGCGAGATGCCTTCGCCGTACAGGATGTCGAAGTTGGCTTCCTTGAACGGGGGGGCGACCTTGTTCTTGACCACTTTGACGCGGGTCTCGTTGCCAATGACTTCGTCGCCCTTCTTGATGCTGCCGGTGCGGCGGATATCCATGCGCACCGAAGCGTAGAACTTCAGCGCGTTGCCGCCGGTAGTAGTCTCGGGGTTGCCGAACATCACGCCGATCTTCATGCGAATCTGGTTGATGAAGATGACCATGGTGTTGGAGCGATTGATGTTGGCGGTGAGCTTGCGCAGGGCTTGCGACATCAGGCGGGCATGCAGGCCCATCTGCGCGTCGCCCATCTCGCCCTCGATCTCGGCCTTCGGCGTCAGCGCGGCGACGGAGTCCACCACCACTACGTCCACCGAGCCGGAACGCACCAGCATGTCGACGATTTCCAGCGCCTGTTCGCCGTTGTCCGGCTGCGAAATCAGCAGGTCTTCCACCTTGACGCCGAGCTTGCGCGCATATTGCGGATCCAGCGCGTGTTCCGCGTCGATGAAGGCTGCGGTGCCGCCCATCTTTTGCATTTCGGCGATGACCTGCAGCGTCAGCGTGGTCTTGCCGGAGGACTCTGGACCGTAGATCTCGATCACACGGCCGCGCGGCAGACCGCCCACGCCCAGCGCGATATCGAGGCCAAGAGAGCCGGTCGAGACGACCTGAATGTCCTTGCCGACATCGCTCTCGCCCAGACGCATGATGGAGCCCTTGCCGAACTGTTTTTCGATCTGGCTCAGTGCCGCCGCGAGTGCCTTGCTCTTGTTGTCATCCATTTGTGTTTCCCCTTTCAGAAATTCGATGGCGCGGATTGTGGCATAACAATTCGGAGTTGTACAGAACGTTCGTTCTCTTTTTGATTTATGCTATTTTTGTCATGCCATTCAGCATGTTAATCACACCTTGCAGGGCGATTTGCACCGATTTCGCGCGAATGGCATCGCGATCACCGGACAGCTGGTGGCGCACCGCCTGCACGTCATGATTGGTCGCCCAAGCGAACCACACCATGCCGACCGGCTTTTCCGGCGTGCCGCCGGTAGGACCGGCGATACCGCTCACGGACAGCGCGATCTGCGCACTGCTGTACTGCAATGCGCCTTGCGCCATCTCGCGCACCGTCGCCTCGCTCACCGCGCCATGCTGCTCCAGCGTCTCCGGCGACACGCCGAGCATTTCTTCTTTCGAGGCGTTGGAGTAGGTCACGAAACCGCGGTCGAACCAATCGGAACTGCCCGAGATCCGGGTGACCGCCTGAGCGACGCCGCCGCCGGTGCAGGATTCCGCCGTCACCAGCGTCATGCCTTGCGCCTTCAGCGCGGCGCCGACCTGCCTCGCCAGCGCCGCATCGCCGGCACCGGCGCCGGGACGTTCCATTTTTCTTGCCTTTGCACGCTTCATCTTTACAGCCCCCGAGCCAGGTCGTTTTCAATATCGACGACCGCCTCCAACCCCACGCCGACGCGGATCAGTCCATCGCTGATGCCCGCTGCTGCCCGCGCTTCAGGCGTGATGCGCGCATGGGTAGTGGTGGCCGGATGCGTGATGGTGGTCTTGGTGTCGCCCAGATTGGCGGTGATGGACAGCATTTTGGTGTTGTCGATCACGCGCCATGCCGCCGCCTTGCCGCCCTTCACCTCGAACGCGACGATGCCGCCGCCGGTCTTCTGCTGCTTCATCGCCAGCGCGTGTTGCGGGTGCGACGGCAGGCCGGGATAGAACACGCGCGCCACGTTGGGCTGCTTTTCGAGCCATTGCGCCAGCTGCAGCGCATTGGCGCTGTGCGCATCCATGCGCAGCTTGAGCGTCTCCAGTCCTTTCAGGAACACCCAGGCGTTGAACGCGCTCATGGTAGGTCCCGTGGTGCGCAAGAAGCCGTACACCGGCTCCATCAGTTTCTTGCTGCCCAGTACCGCGCCGCCCAGCACGCGGCCCTGGCCGTCGATGTATTTGGTGGCGGAATGGATCACGATGTCCGCGCCCAGGTCCAGCGGGCGTTGCAGGATGGGCGTGCAGAAACAGTTGTCCACCGCCAGCAAGGCGCCGCAACTTTTCGCCACCGCAGCAATAGCCGCGATATCAGATATCTCGGTGAGCGGATTGGACGGCGTCTCCAGGAAGAACAGCTTCGTGTTCGGTTTCACCGCCGCCTGCCACTCAGCCACGTCGGTGGCGGAAACGTAGGTGGTCTCGACACCGAACTTCTTGAAGTAGTTGTTGAAGGTGTTGATGGTGGCACCGAACAGGCTGCGCGACGCGACGATATGGTCGCCCGCCTTCAGCAGCCCCATGCCGGTCGCCAGGATGGCGGCCATGCCGCTCGAAGTCGCCACGCATTGTTCCGCACCTTCCAGCGCGGCCAGGCGCTCTTCGAACATGGTGACGGTGGGATTGGTGAAGCGCGCATAGATGTTGCCCGGCTCTTCGCCGATGAAGCGCTTGGCGGCCTGCTCGGCGCTGTCGAAAGTAAAGCTGGAAGTAAGGAACAGCGCCTCGCTGTGCTCGTGGAACTGGCTGGGCGCGCCCCCCGCGCGCACTGCCAGCGTTTCAAGTTGATAGCTCTCTTCTGCCATTTTGTTATTTCCTTTCTAACGTTTTGTTCATCCAATGCGCTACATCGTTACCGTGCGCAGTCTTTGCGAATTGCGCCATCACATTGCGCCGATCCTGCTCCGAGCGGTTCTGGCTAAGCTTGAATTTGCCCTCGATACGGCTCAGCCTGATTTCAAAACCGACAATGGAACCCAGTGCCCGCTCGCGCATCGCCTGAGTGAGTTCCAACTTCCAGGGCAGCGAAAAAGTTTTCTCATTCTCGTCCACCAGCCTGTGCAACGTACTTACCAGCTCATCCTCAGACAAAACACGCGCTTCGCCATAGGCATGTGCGGCCACGTAATTCCATGTCGGCGCCGCCAGCGGACTGAGCTCATACCATGCTGGCGACACATAAGCATGCGGACCCTGGAATATCACCAGCACTTCCGTTCCTGGTGTGAAATCCCGCCACTGCGCATTGTTGCGTGCCATATGGCCTAGCAATGCGCCATGCGTGCCGGCGCTGCTATCCAACAGCATCGGCAAGTGACTGGCAAACGGTGCATTGCCTTGTTGCGTGACCACCGTGGCGAAACTGTACTGACGCATGAATTCATGCAGCATCGGTAAATCAGTTTCCGCAAAATGCGCCGGAACGTACATACGCGCCCCCAAAGAAAAAACCCGGAAAGCTTAGCGCTAAACCGGGTTTCCCTCGCTTTAGCTGTATTTGTAATGCGCCCGCAAGCTGTTCCTCAAATCGGCGCAGACGTAGATTAACGTTGTAGGAGTATGTAGTCAACCGGAAAACTGCGGTCTGTCTCTGGATTTCCCCTTTCAAGTCACCATACTCAAAAAATATTCGAATCTGGCCGTAATCTGGCCCCTTTAATTCGCCAAAATGAAAAAACCGGAGAGCTTGACGCCAAACTGGTTCTCCCGCTTTAGCTGTATTTGTAACGCGCCCGCAAGCTGTTCCTCATGGTTCACTGGGGCATGCCGTGGATGATTTCAATAATCCACGATCAAATTCAAAGAGGGCCTTTTACCCACTTATCCCTTTCCCTGTATCGACCGACCTTCGGTGTGTAAAATCTGTATATGCGCCCCCCCACGACAAGCTGCCGTCCGAATGGACAGTACGTCGCCCAGTCGGTGACACGCATGCGCCCGTCAAGATCGAATCTTGCTCGCACACTCCAGAAATAGCGGGTGTTCGGTTCCAGTCGCATCGGCACCCTGTGCGATGTCTCAGTCAGTCCCTCGACATGGTAAAACACATCAGGCGTCTCCCCGTTTTCACCCGAGCCAACGACCAACTCATACCGGACATTCTTCACCCGCAACATATCTTCCGGAACAACGCTGACATCTGACGCGCGCGGAAAGCTTTTCCAGGAGAGCAAGGGGGAAAGACCATCCGCCAAATTATCCTTGGGCTCCAGCGCACCAAGACCGCAAAAACCGGACTCATCATTTCCTATGCGATCCGCAAATGGATAGAGCAGGAATATTCTGTCGCTGATATCACGCCCAAGAGATGCATAGCCTTTTTTCAAACCACTCGCCAGCTTCTCTCCGCTATTTGCCGCCCACGCTGTGTATTGGTAGCGCTTCCCATGATAGGAATAATCATCGAAGAAAATCTTGGAGTTGTCGCTGGTCTTGAGCAGGCGCACACGCGTCTGCATATCGAGCGGCAAGACAGGATCGAGATTCAACTTACCCTCATATGAAAAAGGCGGCTCAAGAAACACCTGATGCAGCGTCACTTCGAGCACGGAATCCACCCCCTTTTCGGCAAGCGACCGATAGTCCGGCTCGCCTTCCTCATCCACAGCAACCACCGGTAATGCGATCGAGAGCTTGACTCCAGCCGATTGCGCAGCTGCAATGACCGCGTCACGCAACGCGTCCTGCATGATGTTCGTGCCCAGCATTGGCGTCATCGACGCTTCTGAAGACTGAGCCGCCTCAGCTTTTTGTTCCGCAGCAATGGCCGCGATGGGAGTCACAACAAGGCCGCAGAGCAACGCCTGAACCAGAACACAGGTTCCGATATCAACGCCGCTGCAAGCGCTCCCACCGCAACTCGAAGCGGCACTGCCGCGCACTAGCTTCTTGTCGCGCGCAACGCGCATGAACCTGAGCGCCGGCAGATCCACCCGCACTGCCAATGCAACCCGCCCCAAGGAAGATTGAAACTGAGTCGCCGGAACCTCCGGCACCACCTCTGGAGCCGATTTAACAGGCTGTCTGGCACAACCAGACATTACTCCAATGATAATCGCCAACAATATCGCTATGCGTTGGGAAAACTCTCTGTAGCCGTGAACCTTTGAAAGAGGGGACAGACCACGTTTACCCGCAAAGCCAGCATTGCTTCCCCCCGCCGCCGCATCCGTTACAACTCCCATCGGGCCCATCAGCGTCGCAATACAACCAATGCTTGCTCTCATGCTTTCCCCTGAAGTTTGAACAGAGCTGTACCCTAATCACCCATGCCCACACCGTCAATATGTCATTCGGCCTAGTACTCGCCATTTCATCACAGCAAGTCGAGTTGGTTGGCAGCCTCAATAGGGCTGTTGGTCGGCCTGCCCGCTTGCCCGCGACTGACGCGCCGTCCCAGTGCGATTTCGATTTCTTTCTGGAAGCGTTCGCCGCCAGGTGCATTTGTAGGTGCGGCCACGACACGGTGGGGTGGAACGCTCCGTTGCGGGGTGAGCAGCAAGTGCACATGGTTGGTCATCAGCACGTAGGCGTGGATGGCGCAGCCGAACTTGGTGGCGAATTCTTGCAGGTAATGCAGGTAGAACAGAATTGGCAGAAAAAAACCGCCGCCCCCCGCGCATTCAAATCACATCGACGACGCACTCATCACCAAATCCAGCTCCAGTTGATCGTCGTCCGCCGACTGGTTCGCCTTGCCGCCCGCGCGCGCGGCCTCGACGCGATCCAGATATTCGGCGGTGATATCGCCGGTGATGTATTCGCCATCGAAGCAGGAGCAGTCAAATTTCTTGATTTCCGGATTGCATTTCTGCACCGCCGCCTTCAGGTCGTCGAGGTCCTGATAGATGATGCGGTCGGCGCTGATCTCGCGGCAGATCTCGTCGTCGGTGCGTCCGGTCGCGATGAGTTCTTTGCGGCTGGGCATGTCGATGCCGTACACGTTGGGAAACTTGACGGGAGGCGCGGCGGAAGCGAAATACACTTTGCGCGCACCGGCATCGCGCGCCATCTGCACGATCTCGCGGCTGGTCGTACCGCGCACGATGGAGTCGTCCACCAGCAGCACGTTCTTGCCCTTGAACTCGACGCTGATGGCATTGAGTTTCTGGCGCACCGATTTCTTGCGCATCGCCTGTCCCGGCATAATGAAGGTGCGGCCGATGTAGCGATTTTTCACAAAACCTTCGCGGAACGGCAGGCCAAGCCGGTTGGCCATCTGCATGGCGCTGGGACGGCTGGAGTCGGGGATCGGAATCACCACGTCGATGTCGTGATCCGGCCATTCGCGTTTGAGCTTGTCGGCCAAATATTCGCCCATTTTGAGGCGCGTCTCATACACCGAGATGCCATCGATCATCGAATCGGGGCGAGCAAAATAGACGTATTCGAAGATGCAGGGATTCAACTCGTGCTGCTCGGCGCATTGCTGGCTGTGGAAGTTGCCGTCGAGATCGATGAACACCGCTTCGCCCGGTGCGATGTCGCGCAGGAACTTGAAACCCAACGTATCCAGCGCCACGCTTTCGGACGCGACCAGATATTCCACGCCCTTGTCGGTCTGGCTGCTCCCCACCACCAAGGGGCGGATGCCGTGCGTGTCGCGGAACGCCAGCAAACCGTAACCCGAGATCATCGCCACCACGGCATAGGCGCCACGGCAACGGCGATGTACGGCAGAAACTGCGGCGAATATGGTCTTGGGATCGAGGCGATAGTTGGTTGCCTTGGCCTGCAGTTCGTGCGCCAGCACGTTGAGCAGCACTTCCGAGTCGGAGTTGGTGTTCACATGGCGCATGTCCTCGAGGAACAGCTCCTTCTGCAACTGCGCGGTGTTGGTGAGGTTGCCGTTATGCCCCAATACCAGACCGAATGGCGAATTCACGTAAAACGGTTGCGCCTCGTTGTGATCGACAGCGGAACCGGCCGTCGGATAGCGCACATGGGCGATGCCGGCGTTGCCCTTGAGCGCGCGCATGTTGCGGGTGCGGAACACGTCATGCGCAAGGCCGTTGCCCTTGTGCAAATGGAAAGTGTTGCGCTCCAGCGTGGCGATGCCTGCCGCATCCTGCCCGCGATGCTGCAATACCTGCAAACCGTCATACAGCAACTGATTGACGGGGCTTTGCGCGACGACACCTAGAATCCCACACATAATTCGGTCTGCTTCTCTGTTAAGTTGATCTGTCTATTTTCGTGCCGCGTGTTCGGGCAGATAGTCCTTGGCGTACAGCGCCGCTTCCTGCAACGGTTTGCTCGACAATGCATTGCGCCAGAACGGTTGCTGCGGCAGGTCGGTCAACCCGCCAACCCACACCAGCGCAATCACCACCAGTCCTCCGCGCAACATGCCGAATATCGCACCGAATTTGCCATCCATCCCGGACAGCCCGGCGTAATTCGCCAATCGTGCCAGCAGCCATGCGGACAGCGCACCGACCATCAGCGTCGCGATGAACAAGGCGGCGAAAGCCGTTGCCGAGCGCATGTCAGCCGCAGCTATCGCCTCGGGCACATACGGCACCGCTTGCGCCGAAAAGGTCCGTGCCACGACGTAGGCAGCCAGCCAGCCGATGAGCGAGAACAGTTCATACATGAAACCGCGCCACCAGCCGACCGCTGCGGACAGCGCAATGATCGCTATGACCGCGTAATCGAACGACGTCACGCGTGAACCTTATTCGAGGCTGACCACGTTGGCATGCGTTCCCTGTGCTTCCAGTTTGCGCTGCACTTTCTCCGCCGCTTCGCGCGTCGGATAGCCGCCCACGCGCACGCGCACTACGTTGCCCGCCTTTTCGGTGTAGGCGTGATAGCCGTGTTTATTCATCTTGGCCTGCAAACTTTTGGCCGTGTCTGCCTTGGCGAACGCGCCGAGCTGCAATGCCCAGCCGGTCTTTGGCACTGCCTGTGCCTTGGCAACCGGTTTGCTTTCCGGCTTGGGTTTGTTTTGGGTTACCGGCTTGGCTTCCGCTTTCGGTTTGCCCGCCGCAGAAACGGGGGCAGCGGATTTACTCTCCGGCACAGGCACCCCGGCTGGCGCGCTGGCGGCGACGGGCGCGCTCGGCACCGCAGAGGTGGCTGCCACCTCGGAAGCCATCTTGTCCAATTCCGGCAAGTCGATCTTGGGCTGGAACTCACCCGCATTGTCTTTGTTCGGGATGCGCAATTCGATGTCGTTGCCCGTTGCAGGCGCCGGTTCGCTGTCGAAAACGATGGGCAGCAAAATCACTACAAACAACACCAGCGCAACCGCGCCGATCAAGCGGCGCCTTGTCTGCCGCATTAAATTGATTTCTTCATCCGTCGTCTGTTTTGCCATTGCACTCAACCTGGAAGATCAATGGCCGCGTAAGCCGCGCGCCCGCATCACTTCCGCCACCGTATAAAAGGAACCGAACGCTGCAATTCTATCATTTTCGGATGCCCGATTGCTGGCCTCATGCAGCGCATCGGTAATGGTCGGGCAGGTTTTAACCACACCGCGAACCTGTGCATTTTGCAGCACCTGCGCCAACTCGGCGGACGTCGCTCCGCGCGGCGCGGCTATGCCCGCGACCAGCCATACATCGATCCGTTCATCCAGCGCTCGCACCACACCGGCCATGTCTTTGTCCTTGAGCATGGCAAACACGGCGAAGGTTTTGGCCGGAGGAAGATTGGCGAGATTGTCTGCCAGCGACCGCGCGGCATGCGGGTTATGCGCCACATCCAGAATCAGCTGCGGCCCGCCCGGCACGAACTGGAAGCGCCCCGCAAGTTGCACCTCGACCAGGCCGCGCCGCACCGCCTCCATGCTTGCCGGCAACCTGTCCTTGAGCGCGTCCAGCACCGCGAGCACGGCGCTGGCATTGTGCAACTGGAACGCACCGCGCAAGGCCGGATGCGGCAAGGCAGTGCGCGTGCCGATTTTGCTGCGATAGTCCCACTGCCCCAGCATCTGTTCCCTCTCCCGCGGGCGGGAGAGGGCTAGGGTGAGGGTTGGTGCGGCATCAACAATTTGAGCTTCATTCCCACGCCCATCTCCCCCCGCCCCTCTCCCGCTTGCGGGCGAGGGGAGTTGAAAACCGAACTCGCTGCCGATGCACCACAGCTCCGCTCCGATTTGGCGTGCATGGTCGCGCAGCGCCTGCGGCACAGCGCTATCCGCGCAGATCGCCACACGGCCCGAGCGGAAGATGCCGGCCTTCTCGAACGCGATCTGTTCGCGCGTATCGCCCAGATAATCCACATGATCGATGTCCACGCTGGCCACCACCGCGCAATCCGCATCGAATACGTTCACCGCATCCAGCCTGCCGCCCAGCCCGACTTCGAGAATGGCGACATCCACCTTGTGCTCGATGAAGCACTGCATGGCGGCCAGCGTGCCGAATTCGAAATAGGTTAACGAGATGTCGCCGCGCACCTGCTCGATCTGCGCAAACGATGCGCACAACTCGGCATCGCTCGCCTGTTGTTTCGCGATACGCACCCGCTCGTTGTAATCCAGCAGATGCGGCGAGGTGTAACAGCCGACGCGATATCCGGCCGCATGCAGGATGGATTCCAGCATCGCGCATACGGAGCCTTTGCCGTTGGTGCCGCCGACAATGATGACGGGGAATTCCGGCTGCAGATTCAGCCGCTGTTTGACTTGCGCCACACGTTCCAGACCGAGCGCGATGGTCTTGGGATGCAGAGATTCGAGGTAGGTCAGCCACTCGGCCAGGGTGTTGGGCATTTCAGGTGCTTCGGAAATTACAGTTGCACACCGAACTTGCGCAGCACCGGCAGCATCGCCAGATAGCAGGCTGCAGTCGCCGCAACGGAAATTGCCAGGCTCAGCCAGAAACCCAAGCCCTGCCGGAGCAGCAGCGGCAGCAGCAGGAAAAGAACCAGGGACGGCAGCACCAGCCAGAATATCTGGCCGGAGAGTTCGGCAATGCGCTCGGGCTCTGCGCCGTCGAAGTGCATCCACATGAACGCCAGCAATGAGGTCAACGGCAACGAGGCCAGCAGTGCGGCAAAACCGCTACTGCGTTTCGCGATCTCCGCTATCGCCACGATGACGATTGCGGAAATGCCGACCTTGAGCGCGTAGTAAAGCATCGCGTCAAGCCGCTTCGATCTCCGCTACGGCCGCTTGCTTGGTCAGCAGAGTGATCAACGTCGCCAGCTGCTTACGCATCTCGCGCCGGTCGACGATCATGTCGATCGCGCCGTGCTCGAGCAGGAACTCGGCACGCTGGAAACCGTCGGGCAGAGTCTCGCGCACGGTCTGCTGAATCACGCGCGCTCCGGCGAAACCGATCAGTGCGCCGGGCTCGGCAATGACCACATCGCCGAGGAAGGCAAAGCTGGCCGACACACCGCCCATGGTCGGGTCGGTCAGCACGGAGATGAACGGCAACTTGGCTTCCGAAAGTTGCGTGAGCGCCGCACTGGTCTTGGCCATCTGCATCAGCGACAACAAGCCTTCCTGCATACGCGCCCCGCCGCTGGCGGAAAAGCAGATGAACGGGCATTGCTGCTCCAGCGCGACCTGCACGCCGCGCACGAAACGCTCGCCAGCGACCGACCCCATCGAGCCGCCCATGAAAGTAAACTCGAATGCCGCGGCCACTACCGGCAACGCATGAATGCTGCCCTGCAATACGACCACGGAGTCATCCTCGCCGGTATTGCGTTTCGCCTCAGTCAGGCGGTCGCTGTATTTTTTCTGGTCCTTGAACTTGAGCGTATCGACCGGCAGCACTTCGGCGCCGATTTCGAAACGGCCTTCATTGTCCAGCAGCCAGTCCAGGCGAGTGCGCGCCGTAATGCGGTGGTGATGATTGCACTTGGGGCAGACGCTGTGATTCTTCTCCAGATCGGCGTGATACAGCACTGCCTGGCAGGACGGGCATTTGTGCCACAAGCCATCCGGCACGCTCTTCTTGATGTCGGAACCTTCCCTGCGCTTGATCTTGGGGGGTAACAGTTTCTGGAACCAGCTCATGGTGCTCTCCTCATTGGTTTTTACTCCCCTCGCACACTTGTGGGAGAGGGGCCGGGGGAGAGGGGGGTCTTCAACATCGCCCCTCTCCCTAACCCTCTCCCGCTTGCGGGAGAGGGAACTTAGTTCTTATTGGTCTATCGCCTGACGCAATTCTTTCACTAGCTTGCCAACATTGGCGACCACATTTTGTTCGGTTGAATCTTCGATCTCTTGCACGATCCGGCTACCCACGACCACGCCATCGCACAATTTCGAGACCGCCTTGGCCGTCGCCGCATCGCGGATACCGAAACCGACGCCGATGGGCAATTTGATGTGTTTGCGCAACTGCGGCAGTTTCTGCTCGATGGCCGACAGGTCGAGGTTGCCCGCGCCGGTCACGCCCTTGAGCGAAACGTAATACACATAGCCGCGCGCCAGCTTGGCGACCTGTTCGATACGCGCCTCGTTGGTGGTAGGCGCCAGCAGGAAGATGGGCGCGATGTTGTGGCGCTGCAAGTGCTCGAATGCCTCGTGGCTCTCTTCCGGCGGAAAATCCACCGTCAGCACGCCGTCCACGCCGACTTCGGCGCAGCGCTGGGCGAACACTTCCCAGCCCATCGCCTCGATCGGGTTGCCGTAGCCCATCAGCACTACGGGGGTGGTTGCATCCTGCTTGCGGAATTCTGCCACCATGCCCAGCACACCGCGCAGCGACATGCCGTTCTTGAGCGCGCGCTCGGACGCGCGCTGGATGGTGGGGCCGTCCGCCATCGGGTCGGAGAACGGCACGCCCAGCTCCAGCACGTCCGCGCCCGCTGCCACCAGACCGTGCAGCAGCGGCACGGTGAGCTGCTGCGACGGGTCGCCGGCAGTGAAGAACGGAATGAGCGCCTTGCGCTGCTGCTGCTTGAGCTTGTCGAAGGTCGTCTGGATGCGGCTCATAGCGTAATCCCCTTGATGCGCGCCACGGTATTCATGTCCTTGTCGCCGCGACCGGACAGGTTCACCAGCAGCACCTTGTCCTTGGCCATCGTCGGCGCGATCTTCATCGCATGCGCCAGCGCATGGCTGGATTCCAGCGCGGGGATGATGCCTTCGAAACGGCACAGCGCGTCGAACGCGGCCAGCGCCTCGTCGTCGTTGATGGCGACATATTGTGCACGGCCGATGTCCTTCAGCAGGCAATGTTCGGGACCGACGCCTGGATAATCCAGTCCGGCGGAAATAGAGTGTGTCTCGATGATCTGCCCGTTCTCGTCCTGCATCAGATAGACCTTGTTGCCGTGCAGCACGCCGACCTTGGCGTTTCCCGTCAGCGGGGCGGCATGCTGGCCGCTGGCGATACCGTGACCGCCTGCTTCCACGCCGATGATCTGCACGTTTGGCACTTCGATGTAAGGATAGAACATGCCGATGGCGTTGGAGCCGCCGCCGACGCAGGCAATCACCGCATCCGGCTGGCGCCCGATCATCTCCGGCATCTGCACTTTGGCTTCGTTGCCGATCACGCACTGGAAGTCGCGCACCATCATCGGGTACGGGTGCGGGCCAGCCGCGGTGCCGAAAATGTAGAAAGTGCTCTCGACGTTGGTGACCCAGTCGCGGATGGCTTCGTTGCATGCATCCTTGAGCGTCTTCGAACCGCTCTCCACCGGCACCACTTTTGCGCCGAGCAGCTTCATGCGGAACACGTTCGGCGCCTGGCGCTGGATGTCTTCCGCGCCCATGTAGACGATGCATTCCATGCCGAAGCGCGCCGCCACCGTTGCGGTCGCCACGCCGTGCATGCCCGCGCCGGTCTCGGCGATGACACGCTTCTTGCCCATGCGCTTGGCGAGCAAGGCCTGGCCGATGGCATTGTTGATCTTGTGCGCGCCAGTGTGGTTCAGATCCTCGCGCTTCAGATAGATCTGCGCGCCGCCGAGATCGTCCGACAGGCGCTTGGCGTGATAGATCGGGCTGGGACGCCCGACGTAGTGTTTCAGTTCGTAGGCGAATTCGGCCTTGAATTCGGGATCGTCGCGGAAACGCAGATACTGCTGGCGTAACTCTTCCACCGCCGGGATCAGCGTCTCGGCCATGTAGATGCCGCCGTAGGGACCGAAGTGGCCGTTCTTATCTGGATAGCTGTATGTCAACGTTCTTAACCTCTTTGATGAACGCGGCGATTTTCGCCGCATCCTTGATGCCTTTTGCCGCCTCCACGCCGCTGGATACGTCCACCGCGTAAGGCCGAACTTGCCTGATCGCCGCCGCCACATTGCCCGCATGCAGCCCGCCGGACAGAATTACCGGCAGCGGCAATCCATGCGGGATCAGGGCCCAGTCGAACAACTCTCCCGTGCCGCCCTGCGTGCCTTCGACAAAGGCATCCAGTAACATGCCCTGCGCGCCAGCGTAGCGAGCCGCGCATTCTACCAAATCCACCCCGGCCTTGACCCGAATTGCCTTGAGATAGGGACGCCCGAATTGCGCACAGAATTCCGGTGCTTCTTCGCCATGGAACTGCAGCACATCCAGCGGCACATTTGCCAACACTTCGCGCACGTAATCGACAGTTGGGTTCACGAACAAGCCGACTACCGTCACGAACGGCGGCACGGCCGACGTCAGCTTCGCCGCCTGCTGCGCGGTGACATGGCGCGGACTTTTCTCGTAGAACACCAGCCCAAGCGCATCCGCGCCGCTGTTGGCGACTGCCAGCACATCCTGCTCGCGGGTGATACCGCATATCTTGATTCGCGTCATATCCGGATTGTAACCGCTAATCGAATTTCATCTGTGGCAAGCCCCACTTGGCATCGTAGTGAATACGCTTCAGATACAACCCGTCCGGCGCGAAGGTCGGCGCCGCAAACCTGCGCTCGCGGCCTGCCAGCACTTCACCCACCCACTGCGGCGGATGTTTGCCTTTTCCGACATACAACAGGCACCCGACGATGTTGCGCACCATGTGGTGCAGGAATGCGTTGGCCGTCAGGTCGAAAATAATGGTATCGCCGTGCTGGCGAATATCGAGCCGCTCCAGATGCTTTACCGGGGTCTTGGCTTGGCACTCCGAGGCGCGAAACGCGCTGAAGTCGTGCTCGCCCAGCAAATGCCGGGCCGCTTCGCGCATTGCCCCCACATCCAGCGGCAAGTGAAACCAGCCCACCTTGCCGTGATGCACGGCGCTGCGCGACGGCCGGTTGACCAGCACATACTGATAACTGCGCGCCTGCGCCGAGAAGCGTGCGTGAAATTCATCAGACACCGGATGCGCCCACAATACAGCAATGTCTTTCGGCAGCAGCGCGTTCGTTCCACGCACCCAGGCCGAGAGCGGCCGGTCGATGCCAGTATCGAAGTGCACCACCTGCTCCAGCGCATGAACGCCAGTGTCGGTGCGCCCGGCAGCGAGAATGGCGATGCTTTCGCCGGCAATGCCACTCAGCGCCAGCTGCAGCGCATCCTGGACGTTCGGGACATCGGGCTGGCTCTGCCAGCCGTTGTAGCCACTACCGTCGTATTCCACCCCGAGCGCAACCCTCATCGCGCCCCCCCCAGCAGCATGAACGCAATTGCGACCACAAGCAGGACATCTACGACACCGAAGGGTTGCAGCCTCAGTTCGATATGTTTCGCGCCCGCTGATGCCGGCTGTAGGGCGTCATTAATGGTCGCGCGCCAATCGCTTGCAGTATCGCGCATGGCCGTTTCGGCATATTGCAGCGTCAGAGCCAGGCGCACGGCGATGCGTTCGCGCGACAGCCCCAGCCAGCGTAACGGGTAAGCCAGGGTATACAGCCCGCTGATCAGTTGTTCCTGCGGCAGCATTGCCAGCAAGATCGCCAATCCGGACAGCACGCTCAACAGGCGCCCGAGTTGCAGCAAGCCGTCCAGCACGCCTTCGCGCGTTGGCGAGATCATGCCGAGCTGCGCCCACACTGCTGTGCCGGCGGTGGTGTAGGCATAGATCAACAACAACGAAAACATGATCCAGCGCGTGCGCCGCAGCAGACTCAACAATTGTGCCGCACAAAATCTCAGGGCCAGGCCGAACAGGACAGCGCTGAGCAGCAGCAATGGCAGCGCTGCCAGACGCTGCGCCAGCAGAGCCAGCGCTATCCAGACAAGAATCTGTGCTGCAGGGTGCGGAATGAGTTTCATACGATCTAAATGAAAACGGCAGCCGCTCGGGCTGCCGTGCGGTTCGCTCCGGTAAATTACAGCTGTTGCATCAAGGCTTGTGCCGTTGCGCGCTGCTGGTCGTCGCCATCGCGCAATACCTCGTCCAGTATCTCGCGCGCCCCGCCGACATCACCCATCTCCTGATACGCCTTGGCCAGATCGAGCTTGGTGGCAACTTCTTGCCACTGCGCATCCTTTGGTTCAGCAGCTGCAGCAGAAGAGCCTAGCTTATCAAAATCCAGGCTAAGATCCCCCAGACCCAAGCTTGGTGCTTGGACGGGAGTTGCAGGCTTGCTCTCGATCGGGAAATCGAGCATAAACTCCATGCCGCCACTACCCGCTGCGGCCTCAGCGGTATGTGCAGAAACCGGAAGGCTCTCATGTGTCGTGGTTACGTCGAACACCAGATCATCCATATTCACTACGGCTGTTGCCTCGTGAGGCCCCCCGGTTGAACTCATCGACGGCAACCCCGGATTGGTTCCGGTTATATCGAAGTCCATTTGTGCGACGTTCGTTCCGGATAGGTCGAAATCCATGGGCTTACCCTGCGCTGCGCTCACGTCGAAATCCATTGGACTAGACGGTTGCACCGCAGCGCGCAACTCTTCCGCCGACATAATGGCCGTGCTTTCGTGGGAAGGTGCTTCCATTACGACCGTGTTCTGGCTACCGAATTCGGGAGCTGCAGAAGCCGGTGCACCGAAACCAAGATCGAAGTCAACAGCCGGGCTTGCCGCTCCTGCCCTGCTCTGGGTCGTCGATGCTGCACTTGCGTCGCCGCCGTAGAACGGGTTACTCGGATCCAGCACACGCCCCATTGCCACGGCCTGCTCCCAGGCTGACTTGTCACCCGATTCCTTGATCTCGCGAGCGTAGCTGTAGAAAGAATTGGTGTCCTTGCGATTGGAGTAGATGGACAGCAGCTTGAGCTTGACCGGCGTGTTGTTGGGGTTCTTCTTCAGTGCTTCCTTCAGCACCTCTTCAGCCTGGGCATCGCGGCCAAAAGTGAGGAATAAATCCGCCTCGCCGATGGGATCCACGTCCTCCGCCTCGGCGCCGCCGGCAGCAGCGTGCGCCGCCTGCACAGCGGCGTGAGTGAAATCGCCCGTCTCGGGAGAAGAAGCAACTGGCGCAGCGAGGTGCCCGGTGGCGCTGCCTATGTCCTCAATTTTTTTTTTGCCGCCGCCCTGTTTGGCGCGGCGGGCAACCATGAAACCCAATCCGCCTAATGCCAATAGTAAAGCTCCACCGCCCGCCAGATAGAGTGGCTCGCCCAGCAGTTGATCGAGCATGGATGGCTGCTCAACGACCTTGGGGGGTGCAATCTTGACCTTGGGCTTGGCAGGAGCTGCCGGCTGCGGCGCGGACGCTGCGCCCGCCACAGCTGCGCTAACCGGAGCGGATGCAGGCGCAGATACTACAGGAGCGGACTCTTTCTTCAATTCCGCCAGACGCTTCATGTCCTGGACGTTCTTCTCCAGGATCGCAGTGCGCTCCTCGGATTCTTTCAGTGCTTTGCCCTTGGCAATTGCTTCTTCTTCCTTGGCAATGGCCTTCTCTTGGGCTGAGGTTTTGCCCCCGCCCACAGCCTCGCCAGTCGGAGCCTCTCCCTTGGAAAGCTTCAACACCTCTTTGGCCGGCTCCTTGGCCGGGAATGCCTTGTCGATCACTGCCGCACTGATCTTGCCTGAGACCTCCTGCTTTTCAGCAGTCTTTGCCGGTGCAGCGGCGGGTTGCACAGCGGCCAATTTCCGACGGTAGGCGTTCCAATCGGCAGCCTGCGCATGGATCTCTTCCACGGCATCAGCCTGCGGCAACATCTGCATTGCTTCGCGTTGCGGGATAGTCAGTATCCTCCCCGCCCTGACCCGGTTCATGTTGTGTCCATCGAATACGCCGGCGTTCTCGCGATACAGTGCAACCAGCATGCGCTCGAGACTGACATCCGCCGGCTTGATCTGCGCAGCAATCTTGGTCAGCGTGTCGCCACGCTGCACGACGATGTGCTCAGGTGCGGGCGCTACCCCTGCCACTTCCTTGCCCTGCGCTTCCTGAGTTGCGGGAACCGCCTCAGCGGGAGCCGCTGCCGGCGCGCTCGCCTGCGTCAAGGCCTGTTCCGTCATCGCCTGCTCGGCAGGGACAGCTTCTGTTTCCGGCGTCGCGGCGACCTGGCTCTCTGCAACTGGTTCAACAGCTGAAGCCGCTTCAATCTCGGATGGTTGCGCCACGGTTTCGGTAACTGCAGGAGCGGAAGCGGCAGCCACCTCCGGCGCCACGGTTGGCTCAGCCAGGACGGGCTCGATCGGTTTCAACTCTTCAGCCTTGGGCTGCTCTGGCTTGTAGTCAACCGGGTCAAGCAGGAAAGTGTATTCGCGCATCAGCTTGCCGGACGACCAGCTCAATTCGACCAGCAATGTAAGGAACGGGGCGTTCACAGGCTGAGCTGAAGTTATATTGATGAAGGATTCGCCGTTTTCGCGATCCTCAAGCTGGAATTTGAGTTTGGGTATGCCGTAGGGATAGTCTATGCCCGCGTTTTTGTACGCATCCACAGAAGCAAGCTGCGCCCTGAGACTTGATTTTTCTGCCTTGTCGACAGCAGTCACTTCGACTTCCGCCTTCAGCGGCTGCCCCAGTGCCGACGTAACGTTGATGCCCCCCAGACCTGCCGCGCAGGACATGCCGGACCAAGCCAGACATGCAATACATACAGACGTTTTCAGAAGTGATTTCAGCACGCCGCCACCCTTTTATTATCCCAACGTTATTCAGATTAACATCATAGGGTTAGTGATGCAAGTTCACTTTTCCCTTAAGTTCATGCGTTAACCGCCAGTTAGAAACCGGATTTAGCCGTCCAGACTACTTGCCCAGCAGGATCCGCAGCATCCGGCGCAACGGTTCCGCCGCCCCCCACAGCAACTGGTCGCCGCAAACGAAAGCGCTCACAAATTCCGGCCCCAGCTCCATCTTGCGCACGCGGCCGACGGCCACATCCAGCTTGCCGGTCACGGCGACTGGCGTGAGTTCGCGCACCGAGATCTCGCGCTGGTTCGGCACGAACTTGACCCAGGGATTGCCGCCCTTGATAAGCGCTTCAATCTCGCTCAACGGCACGTCTTTCTTCAATTTGAGCGTCAACGCGAGGCTATGGCAACGCATGGCGCCGATGCGCACACACAGACCGTCCACCGGGATGCGTTGAGTCGTACCCAATATCTTGTTGACCTCGGCTTGGCCCTTCCACTCTTCCTTGGACTGGCCATTGTCGAGCTGCTTGTCGATCCACGGGATCAGGCTGCCTGCCAGCGGCGCACCGAAATGCTCGGTCGGCATGTCCGCCGAGCGCAGCTTCTCGGCCAGGCGACGGTCGATTTCCAGAATGGCTGATTTCGGATCAGCCAACAGGTCAGCGACTGAGGCATGTGCCCCCCCCATCTGGTTCAGCAATTCGCGCATGTTCTGCGCGCCCGCACCGCTTGCTGCCTGATACGTCATGGACGACACCCATTCCACCAGCCCCGCATGGAACAAGCCGCCCAAGCCCATCAGCAGAATGCTGTTGGTGCAGTTGCCGCCGATAAAATTCTTGCCGCCGTTCGCCAGCGACTTCTTGATCAGGTCGAGATTCACCGGATCGAGGATGATGACCGCATCATCCTCCATGCGCAGCGTGGAGGCCGCGTCGATCCAGTAACCATTCCAGCCGGCCGCGCGCAGCTTGGGGAATATCGCGGTGGTGTAGTCGCCGCCCTGGCAGGAGATGATGGCATCCATCGCCTTCAACTCGTTCAGGTCATACGCATCCTTCAGCGGCACGCCCTTGCCCTCGGCCGGTGCAGCACCGCCGACATTGGAGGTGGTGAAGAACACCGCATCGATCAGATCGAAATCCTTTTCTTCGCGCATGCGCTGCATGAGCACCGAACCCACCATACCGCGCCAACCGATCAAGCCTACTTTCATAATTCTCTCCGTAGGGTGGGTTAGCGTAGCGTAACCCACCAAGCAATCGTTGGGTTACGCCAGCGGCTAACCCAACCTACATTCATTTTTAAAGCGCTGCGACCACCGCATCGCCCATCGCGGCACAGCCGACCTTCTGCTTGCCGTCCTCATAGATGTCGCCGGTGCGCAGCCCTTGCTGCAACACCTTGCGCACCGCCGCCTCGATGCGTTGCGCGATGTCGGCACGCCCAAAGGTGTATTGCATCATCATCGCCACCGACAGGATAGTCGCCAGCGGATTGGCGATGTCCTTGCCGGCGATGTCCGGCGCAGAGCCGTGGCAAGGTTCGTACAGCCCCTTGTTGTTCTCATCCAGCGACGCCGACGGCAGCATGCCGATGGAGCCGGTCAGCATCGAAGCCTCATCCGACAGGATGTCGCCGAAAATGTTGCCGGTCAGGATCACGTCGAACTGCTTCGGCGCGCGCACCAGCTGCATCGCGGCGTTGTCCACATACATGTGCGACAGCGCGACTTCCGGATATTCCTTCGCCACTTCGGTCACGATCTCGCGCCAGAACATGCTGGTGTCGAGCACGTTGGCCTTGTCCACCGAACACAGCTTTTTGTTGCGTTTCATCGCAATCTGGAAACCGACATGCGCCACGCGACGGATCTCCGATTCGCTGTAGTGCATGGTATCGAAGCCCTGGCGCTCGCCGTTGTCCAGCGTGCGAATGCCGCGCGGCTGGCCGAAGTAGATGTCGCCGGTCAGTTCGCGCAGGATCATGATGTCCAGGCCGGACACGATGTCGGCGCGCAGCGTCGATGCGTTCACCAGCTCGGGGTAGACCATCGCCGGACGCAGGTTGGCGAACAAGCCCAGCCCCTTGCGGATGCGCAGCAGGCCTTGCTCGGGGCGCATCGGACGCGGCAGGTTATCGTACTGGTAACCGCCCACGGCACCGAGCAAAACCGCATCGGATTCTTTCGACAGCTTCAGCGTCGCTTCCGGCAGCGGGTCCTTCGCCGCGTCATAACCGGCACCGCCGATATGCGCGTGTTCCATCTCGATCTTCAGGCCATCGCGGCGCAACACTTCCAGTACCTTCACTGCCTGCGCGACGATCTCCGGTCCAATGCCGTCACCCGGCAAAACTGCGATCTTCATACTCTCTTCCAGTCAAAATGAAATTGGTTATGCGAACAGCCACGGCTGTGCCGCGCGGTGTTTCGCCTCGAACGCCTTGATGTCTTCCACATGCTGCAAAGTCAGGCCGATGTCGTCCAAGCCGTTCAACAGGCAGTGCTTGCGGAAGGGATCCACCTCGAACTTGTACACGGTGCCATCCGGTGCAGTAATCGTTTGCTGCTCCAGATCCACCTTCAGCTTGTAGCCGACATTGGCTTCCACCGCCTTGAACAGCGCATCCACCTTCGCCGCATCCAGCTTGATCGGCAACAGACCGTTCTTGAAGCAGTTGTTGAAGAAGATATCGGCGTAGCTAGGCGCGATGATCACGCGAAAGCCGTAGTCGTCCAGCGCCCACGGTGCATGTTCGCGCGAAGAGCCACAACCGAAGTTCTCGCGTGCCAGCAGGATCTGTGCGCCCTGATAGCGCGGCTGGTTCAGCACAAAGTCCTTGTTCAGCGGGCGCTTGCTGTTGTCCATGCCCGGTTCGCCGTGGTCAAGATAGCGCCACTCGTCGAAGGCATTCGGCCCGAAGCCGGAACGCTTGATCGATTTCAGGAACTGCTTGGGAATGATCGCATCGGTATCCACGTTGGCTCGATCCAACGGCACCACCAAGCCATCCAATACAGAGAATTTACGCATCACTTGTCTGCCTTTTCCGTTTTCTCGTCGCCTTTGCCCAATTTCTTTTGTATCCAGCCTTCGGCTTTCTTGATCCCTTTGATGGGATATTTCGCGCCCTTCTCGATACCGCGCCCAGCAGCTTCGCCGCCCTTCTTGATGCCACGCACGGTGGCATCCTCACCTTTTTCGATGCCCTCGCCGGCTTTCTTGATCAAGCGCGGCTCTTCAGCCAGCGCACCTTGCGCCAGCACCAGCAATACCACAATTGACAGGATTCGCTTCATGGCTCACTCCTTGCTCACATCGACGAAATGCCCGGCGATCGCCGCCGCCGCCGCCATCTCCGGACTCACCAGATGCGTGCGCCCGCCCTGTCCCTGCCGCCCTTCGAAATTGCGGTTGGAGGTCGCCGCACAACGCTCACCCGGAGCAAGGCGGTCATCGTTCATTGCCAGGCACATCGAACAACCGGGATCGCGCCATTCAAAGCCCGCGGCAATAAGGATTTTATCCAGACCTTCCTGCTCCGCCTGTTGCTTCACCAAACCCGAGCCGGGCACCACCATCGCCAGCTTCACGTTAGCCGCGACTTTTCTGCCCTTGGCTACCGCGGCCGCCGCGCGCATATCCTCGATGCGCCCGTTGGTGCAAGAACCAATGAATACCTTGTCGATCTTGATCTCGGTGATCGGCGTATTCGCTTTAAGACCCATGTACGCCAATGCCCGTTCCCAATCGCCCTGCTTCACGGCGTCCGGCGCGGAGGCGGGATCGGGCACGCGCCCATCCACCGCCACCACCATCTCCGGCGAAGTACCCCAGGTCACCTGCGGCTTGATCTGCGCTGCATCCAACTCCACCGTCGCGTCGAACTTCGCCCCGGCATCGCTGCGCAAGGTACGCCAGTACGCCACGGCCTTTTCCCAATTCTCGCCTTGCGGCGCGAACGGACGGCCCTTCACGTAATTGATGGTGGTATCGTCCGCTGCCACCATGCCGGCGCGCGCGCCCGCCTCAATCGCCATATTGCACAACGTCATGCGGCCTTCCATGCTCAAGGCGCGGATCGCGCTACCCGCGAATTCGATGGCGTAGCCGGTGCCGCCCGCCGTACCGATCTTGCCGATCACCGCCAACGCAATGTCCTTGGCCGTCACACCTTTTCCGAGCGCACCTTCGACCTTGACCAGCATGGCTTTGGATTTTTTCGCCACCAGACACTGGGTCGCCATCACATGCTCGACTTCGGAGGTGCCGATGCCGTGCGCCAATGCCGCGAATGCACCGTGCGTGCTGGTATGCGAATCGCCGCACACCACCGTCATGCCCGGCAAGGTTGCCCCCTGCTCGGGCCCGATCACATGCACGATGCCCTGACGGATGTCGTTCATCTTGAATTCGACGATGCCGAACTCGGCACAGTTCGCATCCAGGGTCTCCACCTGCAAACGCGAGATCGGATCGGCAATACCCGCCGCGCGATTGGTCGTCGGCACGTTGTGGTCGGGCACTGCCAACATCGACGCAGTGCGCCAAGGTTTGCGCTGCGCGAGTTTCAGGCCCTCGAAAGCCTGCGGGCTGGTGACTTCATGCACCAATTGGCGGTCGATATAGATCAGCGCGGTGCCGTCGGCTTCCTGCCGCACCACGTGAGAATCCCAGAGTTTGTCGTATAAGGTTTTTGCGCTCATTTCCATACCTCGATTGAACGTACGATTATGCCACAGCAACTGCGCCATCCCAAGCCGCGCCTGTTTCCGGGCTACCATCTTCGAAATAGCGATTGGCTAAAACTCAGGACGGAGATGCCTGGAAAATCCGAAAAACGCAGCCCGCATCCAAACAGCTATGCCACCCGCTGCCTGATTCCCTGCAACGACAGGCCTGCCCGATTAATGCCGCTCACCAATGCCTTGATCGAGGCGGTCACGATGTTCGAGTCCATACCCACGCCATAACATTCGCCCCCTCCCGCCAAATTCGCAATTTCAACGAACGCGCAGGCGCGAGCGTCACCTGCTTCGCCGCTAGCACCCATGGCGCGCTCTTCATAGCTGCGAACCTGAACATTGATCCCCACGCTTTGCAGGGCATGCACGGCCGCATCGATGGGACCGTTCCCCTCGCCCGCAAGCAAGTGCGATACCCCCTGAATATCCACATTCAGACGTATGCCCTGCGCTGCGCCATGCTCAAACAAATGGTGCTCCCGATAACCCAGCGGCGCGGAAGCATCGAGATAGGTTATCGAGAACAATTGCCAGATCGCGGCCGCGCTGATTTCACCACCATGGCTGTCGGCGTGATTCTGCACGACGCTGGAAAACTCCACCTGCAAGCGGCGCGGCATGACCACGCCGTACTCCGTCTCCAGCAGGTACGCGATGCCGCCTTTCCCCGACTGGCTGTTGACGCGTATCACCGAGTCATAATTGCGCCCGACATCCTTCGGGTCGACGGGAAGGTAAGGCACATTCCAGGCCGAATCCGGCTGCTGGGCGGCAAAACCCTTCCTGATCGCGTCCTGGTGCGAGCCGGAGAACGCCGTGAACACCAGGTCGCCCACATAGGGATGACGCGGATGGATGGGCAGCTGCGTGCAATGCTCCGCGGTGCGCGCCACCACATTGATATCGGAAAAATCCAGCCCCGGTGCGATGCCCTGGGTGTAGAGATTGAGCGCCAGCGTGACAATGTCCACATTGCCCGTGCGCTCGCCGTTGCCGAACAGGCAGCCCTCCACCCGCTCCGCCCCGGCCATCATCGCAAGCTCCGCCGCCGCCACCGCGGTACCGCGGTCGTTGTGCGGATGCACGCTGATGATGACGCTGTCGCGCCGCGCCAAGTGGCGATGCATCCACTCGATCTGGTCGGCATACACATTGGGCGCCGCCATCTCCACCGTGCTCGGCAAGTTTAGGATCACCTTGTTCTGCGGCGTCGCGCCCCAGGCCTCGGTGACTCCATCGCACACTTCGCGCGCGAATTCGAGTTCGGTCGCAGTGAAAGTCTCCGGGCTGTATTCGAGCACCCACTCCGTCTCCGGCTGTTCATCGGCCAACTGCCGGATCAGGCGCACTGCGTTCACCGCCATCTCTTTCACCTCGGCCCTGCTCATGCCGAACACGATGTCGCGGAACGGCTGCGAGGTGGCGTTGTACACGTGCACGATGGCCCGGCGCGCACCGCGCAACGATTCCATGGTGCGGCGGATCAGATGCTCACGCGCCTGGGTCAACACCTCGATGGTCACGTCATCCGGGATGAGCCTGCCCTCGATGAGGCCGCGCACAAAATTGAAATCGGTGGCAGACGCCGAGGGGAATGCGACTTCGATCTCCTTGAAGCCGATGTCGCAGAGCATGCGAAACATGCGCATCTTGCGCTCGGCATGCATCGGCTCGAACAGCGATTGATTGCCGTCGCGCAAATCGGTACTCATCCAGACCGGCGGCTTGGTGATGGTGCGGCTCGGCCATTGGCGGTCCGCAATATTAACCGGCGGAAACGGCCTGTATTTGGTTTCGGGATGCTGCAACATGGATGCCTCCTTTGGTAATTGGATAAAAGCTCGAGAGCAGCATCATAAAAAGAAACCCGCGGCAGACGCTTGCGTATTGCGCCATCTAAATGGCAATATCAGCAATACTATTGCGCCACTTCATAAATCATTGACATTATCCACCACCATAGGGAGCAACCAAGGAATCTTATGCAACTCGACAGCTACGACTTGAAGATTTTGCAGGTGCTGCAAGAGGATGGCCGCATCAGCAACCAGGATCTGGCGGACCGCATCAGCCTCACGCCCTCTCCCTGCTTGCGCCGGTTGCACGCCCTGGAGGAATCGGGACTAATCGTCGGCTACCGCGCGTTGCTCGACGCGAAAAAACTGGGCCTGTCATTGATGGCACTGATCCTGATCTCAATGGATCAACATACGCCGGAGCGCCTGAACAACTTCGAAGCGAAAGTGGTGGAAATACCGGAGGTGCTGGAATGCCTGCTGATCACCGGGCAGGACGCCGACTACCAGCTCAAGGTATTGGTAAAAGACATGGATGCCTATCAGGAACTGCTGCTCAACCGCATCACCCGCATCGAGGGCGTGACTGGCGTGCACTCCAGTTTTGTATTGCGCCGGGTGGTGGACAAGACGGCGCTGCCGCTCTAGCGGTGCTGTTCACCGTTGTCGTCGGATCTCCCTTATGCAGTTGTCTTCGTCCCAGCAGATGATGCGGAGGGTGCCGTTATTGTCGTCGGTCCAGCCGGTCTGGCTGTCCGCAAATGTCACATGTAAGGCCCCGTGATTCCTTGAGGGAAGACCTCAGGGTCCGACCCTGTCGATTTTTGTGTCCGGCTTCATTTCAGTGAATGACATGCCTCTTTTTGAGAAGACTTTATAGACCTGCCCTCGTTCCAAACCCCGATTTTCCCATCCTAGCTGGAACGAGAAATATTCCATCGGCGAGTCTTTCGCCCTACCGTCGAGCACGACTATCGCCCCTTGATCTATCTCTCCAATCTGTTTGCCATTTTGAAATAGCTTCACTTTAGTCTGCAACTCCACTGGTGTTTCAATATCTTGGTAGCCAATAGAAAGACTGCGAAATATCTCCGCTCGCCCAAACCACGCTAGCGCTGCGACAATCACTGCGCCGGCAACCAATCCAAGGGAAAACTGTAGGATGGATGATTTCATTGGCACGCCCTCTCATTATTTATTCGGAACCACATCGCTTGATATCGCTGCTTACTCGCATGCACCATGAGGTCTTGCTTTTTGCCCCACACACACTTTGCATGGGAAAACTCTACTTCAGGTTGTGAAGGAAATCGAGCCGTGCTGTATGCCACAGCCACAAGGCCCTACGCCATGCGGCGCAGCTTCCACCACATCAATAACAATCCGAGCAGCGCTGCCCCCGCGCTGAACGAATACAGGGCTGATGCGCCCCAGTGCTGCCAGATAGGGCCGCTTACCAGCCCGCCCAGCATGCCGCCCGCGCCATAGGTAAAGCTGCCGAACAGGGCCTGCCCCTTGGATTGATGCCGCCCCTGAAAAAACTCGTGCACCATGCCAAGCGAGGCGGCATGGAAGGAGCCGAAGGTCATTGCGTGCAACACCTGCGCGAACAGCACCAGCGCCACCCAGTCCACCGCCCAGCCGATGAGCAGGAAGCGCAGCACCGCCGCAGCGAAGCTGGCAAGCAGGATGCGCGCGAAGCCGAAGCGCCGCACCAGCGCCGGCATCAGGAAGAATACGCCGATCTCGCAGATCACCCCCAGCGCCCATAGCCCGCCCACCGCGCTCTTGGCGTAGCCGTGTTCCACCAGATAGATGGAATAGAAGGTGTAGTAGGGCCCGTGCGCTACGGCCATCAGGAAAGACGCGCCGAACAGGGCCAGCACGCGCGGCTGCAGCACGATCTGCCTGATCGGCTGGTGATCGGTGTGGTGCGCCAGCACCTCGGTCTTCGGAATCTGGCGCGAAAAGATGAGAATGCCGATTTCGCACACCAGCCCCGCCCACAGCAGCCACGCAATGGCGATGTAGTCGAAGGCGTAGCCCAAGCCCACCACGGAAACGATAAAACCGACCGACCCCCAGGAACGAATGCGCCCGTAATGCGCGGTGTTCTTGCCAAGGTAAGTCAGCGTGGTCGCCTCGACCAGCGGCATCGACGCACTCCAGAAGAAGTTCATCAGCGCCATCACCGTGAACACCGCCCAGAAACTGGTCGCCGCAAACATCCCCAGATAGAACAGCGCGCTCAAGCTCGCGGCCATTTGCACCACCAGCAGCCGCTTGCCTGTATGGTCGGCCAACCAGCCCCAGACATTGGTCGCCACCATGCGCATCACCGGCTGGATAGACATCAGGATGCCGATCTCGATGGCATCGAAATGGATGGATTTGAGGTACAGGCTCCAGTAGGGCGAGAACATCCCCACGAAGGCGTAGTAGAAAAAATAGAAGCCGGCGATGCGCCAGTGGTAATTCTTGGAGGCAGACATAGGCAGGAGACTCGGGAACGGTGCCCATTATCTCATGCCGATAAAAAAATTCGCTTTGGCTCTTGAAATCGAAAACCCCGCCCCAATAAGGCACAAGTCGAAAACAGGAGAGCCGCATGGAACAGAACGAAAACACCCCGCAGATCGAGCAACAAGCCGCCCCGGCAAGCACCGAGACTCCGGCTGAACAGCCTTCGGAGAAGACCCCGAGCCTGGAAGAGATGCTGAAGGAAGCCGAGCGCAAGGCGCAGGAACACTACGACGCCTGGATGTACGCCAAGGCCGAGAGCGAGAACATCCGCCGCCGCGCCGCCGAAGACGTCAGCAAGGCGCAAAAGTTTGCCGTGGAGCGCTTCTCCAACGAGATGCTGGCGGTGAAGGACAGCCTGGAAGCCGGCATGGCCGTGCAGACCGAGAACATCGAAAGCTTCAAGAGCGGCATGGAACTGACGCTGAAGCAGCTTTCCAGCGTGTTCGACAAGTTCAACATCAAGGAAATCAACCCGGTCGGCGAGAAACTGGACCCCCACAAGCACCAGGCCATCGGCATGATCGACAGCGACCAGCCGGCCAACACCGTGGTCAGCGTGATGCAGAAGGGCTATAGCCTGAATGACCGCGTGCTGCGCCCGGCTTTGGTCATGGTGGCGAAGGGGAAGGAATAACGGCTATCCCCTCTCCCGCAGGAATTGAAGATTGCCTTTCTCGTTCGCCTCCTCTCCCGCTAGCGGGAGAGGATTGAGGAGAGGGGAATCGGGAGAGGGTTAGGGAGAGGGCGTGAGAACTACTCACCCTCTCCCCCAGCCCCTCTCCCACAAGTGTGAGAGGGGAGCAATCAAAGGCACTTGAAATATCCAATGTCGCCCTGATGTTAGGCGGCAAGGCAACAACAGTATTCAACCAATTCAAGTATTCAACTGAAAGGAAAGCATCATGGGAAAGATTATCGGTATTGACCTGGGCACGACGAACTCCTGCGTGGCCATCATGGAAAACGGCAAGACCAAGGTGATCGAGAACGCCGAGGGCGCTCGCACCACCCCGTCCATCATCGCCTACATGGAAGATGGTGAAGTGCTGGTTGGCGCGCCGGCCAAGCGCCAAGCCGTGACCAATCCCAAGAACACCCTGTACGGCGTCAAGCGCCTGATCGGCCGTCGCTTTGAAGAGCCGATGGTGCAAAAGGACATCAACATGGTGCCCTACTCCATCGTCAAGGCCAAGAATGGCGACGCCTGGGTGAAAGTGCGCGACAAGGAAATTTCCGCGCCGGAAATCTCCGCGCAAGTGCTGGCCAAGATGAAAAAGACCGCCGAGGACTATCTGGGCGAGCCGGTCACCGAGGCGGTCATCACCGTTCCGGCCTACTTCAACGACTCGCAGCGTCAGGCCACCAAGGACGCCGGCCGCATCGCCGGCCTGGAAGTGAAGCGCATCATCAACGAGCCGACTGCGGCTGCGCTGGCCTTCGGCCTGGACAAGCAGGAAGGCGACCGCAAGATTGCCGTGTATGACCTCGGCGGCGGCACCTTCGACATCTCCATCATTGACATCGCCGAAATCGACGGCGAGCACCAGTTCGAGGTGCTGTCCACCAACGGCGACACCTTCCTCGGCGGTGAAGACTTCGACATGCGCGTGATCGAGTTCCTGGTGGAAGAATTCAAGAAGGAAAGCGGCGTCGACCTGAAGAAAGACATGCTGGCATTGCAACGCCTGAAAGACGCGGCGGAAAAGGCCAAGATCGAACTGTCTTCGGCACAGCAGACCGAAGTGAACCTGCCTTACATCACGGCAGACGCGACCGGCCCGAAACACCTGGCCGTGAAGATCACCCGCGCCAAGCTGGAAAGCATCGTGGAAGACCTGATCGCACGCACCATCGAGCCGTGCAAGATCGCAATGAAGGATGCGGGCGTAACCAACGCCGACATCGCCGACGTGATTCTGGTCGGCGGCCAGACCCGTATGCCCAAGGTGCAGGAGAAGGTTAAGGAATTCTTCGGCAAGGAAGCGCGCAAGGACGTGAACCCGGACGAAGCCGTGGCAGTTGGCGCAGCGATCCAGGGCGGTGTGCTGCAAGGCGAAGTGAAGGACGTGCTGCTGCTGGACGTGACCCCGCTGTCGCTGGGTATCGAGACCATGGGCGGCGTGATGACCAAGCTGATCAAGAAGAACACCACGATCCCGACCAAGGCATCGCAAGTGTTCTCCACGGCCGAAGACAACCAGAACGCCGTGACCATCCACGTGCTGCAGGGCGAGCGCGAGATGTCGTCCGGCAACAAGAGCCTGGGCCAGTTCAACCTGTCCGACATTCCGCCGGCACCGCGCGGCATGCCGCAGATCGAAGTGACCTTCAACATCGACGCCAACGGCATCCTGCACGTGAGCGCGAAGGACAAGGCCACCAACAAGGAAGCCAACATCACCATCAAGGCCAGCTCCGGTTTGAGCGAGGAAGAAATCAACCGCATGGTGGCGGATGCCGAAGCGCATGCCGATGAAGACAAGAAGGCGATGGAACTGGTGACCTCGCGCAACCAGCTGGATGCGCTGATCCACTCGACCAACAAGTCGATGAAGGAATACGGCGAGCAACTGTCTGCTGACGAGAAGGCCGCCATCGAAGCCGCGGTAAAAGATGCCGAAAGCGTGGTGAAGGGCGACGACAAGGCCGCCATCGACGCCAAGGCCGAAGCATTGGCCACGGCCGCGCAGAAGCTGGGCGAGAAGATGTATGCGGCTGAGCAAGCCAAGGCGCAGGCCCAAGGCGGCGCGGCACCCGGCGGTGAAGCCAAGCACGATGACGCTGATGTAGTGGATGCCGAGTTCACCGAGGTCAAAGACAAGAAATAATTTGGTAAGTAGCAAGTAGGTAGTGGGGAGTGGGGGAAACCCGCTTCCCACTTTCCACTTCCGACTCCCCACTTTCCCACTCACTAGATCATGTCCAAAAAAGACTATTACGAAGTCCTCGGCGTCAACCGCGACGCATCGGAGGAAGAAATCAAAAAGGCTTATCGCAAGCTGGCGATGAAGCACCACCCCGACCGCAATCCGGACAATCCGAAAGCGGAGGAGCAGTTCAAGGAAGCGAAAGAAGCCTACGAGACCCTGTCCGACGGGCAGAAGCGCGCAGCCTACGACCAGTATGGGCACGCCGCTTTCGAGGCGGGCGGCATGGGCGGCGGCAGTCCATTCGGTGCGGGCGGCGCGGCCGGTTTCGATTTCGGCGACATCTTCGGCGACATCTTCGGCGGCGGACGTGGCGGGCGCAGCCAAGCGCATCGCGGCGCCGACCTGCGCTACAACATGGAGATCACGCTGGAAGAAGCTGCACGCGGTGCGGAAAAACAGATCCGCATCCCGGTCATGGACGAATGCGAAACCTGTAGCGGTTCCGGCGCCAAGCCCGGCACCAGCGCCACCACCTGCACCACCTGCGGCGGCCACGGCCAGGTGCGCATGCAGCAGGGCTTCTTCTCGATTCAACAAACCTGCCCGCGCTGCCACGGCAGCGGCAAGCAGATCAGTTCGCCGTGCAAGGACTGTCACGGCACCGGCCGCGTGAAGAAACAAAAGACGCTGGAGATCAAGATTCCGGCCGGTATCGACAGCGGCATGCGCCTGCGTCACAGCGGCCACGGCGAAGCGGGTTCTCACGGTGCGCCGCATGGCGATCTGTATGTGGAAATCCACATCAAGCCGCACAGCGTGTTCCAGCGCGACGGGGACGACCTGCATTGTGAAATGCCGATCAGCTTCACCACCGCAGCGCTCGGCGGCGAGATCGAGATTCCCACGCTGGACGGTGCCGCACGCATCAAGATCCCGGCAGAGACGCAGAGCGGCAAGCAATTCCGTTTGCGCGGTAAGGGCATCAAGGGCATGCGCACCCACACCAACGGCGATCTGCATTGCCATGTCGTGGTGGAAACGCCCGCCAACCTGACCGAACGCCAGAAGGAATTGCTGCGCGAGTTCGAGAGCATCAGCCAGCAAGACAGCGCCCGCCACAATCCGCGCGCCAAATCGTGGATGGGCAAGGTGAAGGATTTCTTCGGGCAGTAATTCCGGCTGCAATCTTGCGCTACGGCGCGGCGATTTGTTTTATGATTCGCCGCGTCGTCCAACTTGCACAAGGAGCAGCACCATGGGCAGCACCCTCATCCTTCTAGGCGTCTGCGTCGTCTTCCTGATCTACGCCATCAGCCTGTACAACAACCTGGTCAGCCTCAAGCACGGCGTCAGCAAAGCCTGGGCGAACATCGACGTATTGCTCAAGCAGCGCCATGACGAATTGCCGAAGCTGGTCGAGGTGTGCAAACAATACAAACAGTTCGAGCAGGAAACCCTGCAGCGCGTGATCGCCGCACGCTCACAGGTGCAAACGGCGCGCGAAGGCCAGGACATCGAGGCGCTGGGCAAGGCCGAGGGCATGATGCGCGCCAGTCTCGGCGGCCTGTTCGCGGTGGCCGAAGCCTATCCGGAATTGAAGACCAACCAGAATTTCATGCAACTGCAGACGCGCATCACCGGCCTGGAGAACGGCATCGCCGACCGGCGCGAGTTGTACAACGAATCGGTGAACATCTATAACGTCGGCATCGAGCAGTTTCCCGGCGTGCTGATCGCCAACATGTTCGCCTACAGCGCCAAGCCGTTGCTGGAATTCAGCGTCGCGGAAAAGGCCGATGTGGACATGAAAGCGCTGTTCAGTTAAAGAAACAAAGTCAACCTGTTATGCTTTCAAGCGTTATTCGTGCAAGAACGTAGACGGCAATTTTTTAAACTCAATATAAGGAAACTAGCCTCATGAAGAAACTGCTCGCATTGCTCTGTACGCTGGGTGTCGCGCAACCGGCCATGGCCGCCAGCATAACGAACTTGGGCGCATTGGCTCAACCCGAGTTCAAAACGCTTTCGGAAGACCTCGGCGCAGCACTGAGCTACAAGCCCCTCACTCCGGCCGCCCCGCTCGGCACTACCGGCTTCGACATGGGCATCGAAGTCACCCAGACCGACATATCCAAAAGTTCGCAACTGTGGAGCAAGATCACCAGCGACGGCAGCACGATCAGCAAGCTGTACGTGCCCAAGCTCACCATCGACAAGGGCCTGCCGTTGGGAATCGACGTCGCGGCCTTCTATTCCAAGATACCGAGCACCAACATCACGTTGTGGGGCGGTGAACTGCGCTATGCCATCCTGGAAGGCGGCGTCGCCCAGCCCGCTGTCGCCATCCGCGGAACCTATACCAAACTGAGTGGCGTAGACCAACTGTCTCTGGATACCAAGGGCCTGGACCTCTCCATCTCCAAGGGCTTTGCCATGTTCACGCCTTACGCCGGCATCGGCGAAGTCTGGGTCAACAGCACCGCAAACGTAACCGGTCTGACGGCAGAGAAATTCACCCAGGGCAAAGTATTCGTCGGTGGCAACCTGAACCTCGGCTTCACCAATCTGGCAGCCGAATGGGACAAGACCGGCGGCATTCAGTCGATCAGCATGAAACTGGGCTTCCGCTTCTAACATCCGCTCTCCGCTGCGCGTAGCTCGACGAGGATATCGATGCTGGTTACCCTCCGCCGCGAATACGCGCTGCTCATCACTTCCGGCGGGCAGTTGTTGCTGCTGCTCGTCGGTTTTCACATCGAATCGTTTATCGGCTGGATATGGTGCCTGGGCATCATGGCGCTCATCAGCCTGCTCGCCTGGTATTCCACGCTGCATCGCCTGCGCGCGATCAGCAGCACGCCAACCTCGCGCATTGGCTCTGCCGCGCAGGGCTATGTCGAATTGATCGGGCGCGGCAGGCCCGGCCCCGTTCCGCTCATTAGCAAACTGCGCGTATTGCCCTGTCTGTGGTACCGCTGGAAGGTGGAAGAGCGCAATGCAAAAAACCAGTGGAACACCCTGGACAAGGGTGAAAGCAGCGACTACTTCATGCTGCGCGATGATAGCGGCGATTGCGTAGTCGACCCATCGCAGGCCGAGATCATCACCAAACACTGTGACAGCTGGATCAAGGGGGACTACCGCTACACCGAATGGAAGCTCATTCAGGACGACCCCCTCTACGTCCTCGGCGAATTCAAGACGGTAGGCGGCAGCAACACCACGCTGACCCACGAGGAACTGGTCAAGCAAGTCCTGTCCGAATGGAAGATGGACAACGCCGACCTGCTCAAGCGCTTCGACCTGGACAACAACGGCGTGCTGGACATGCGGGAATGGATGCTGGCGCGTTCAGCCGCCAAGCGCGAAGCGGAAAAGCGCCTGAACGCAGCCCTCGCCGAACCTGACACCAACTTCATGCTCAAGCCGCGCGATGGCCGGCTATTCCTTATCAGCAACCTGGACCAGGACAAACTAGCTCTGCGCTACAAGCTGTGGTCATGGGCACATATCACCATTTTCTTCGGTGCGCTCGGCGGCTTGGCGGCGGTGCTGCGGTAGTGGCGCATCATCAACTGCCTCGCTGATTCCGGCACATAGACCATCCGCGCAACAACCGCGACTCCCCGAAGTGCATTGATGTCAACATATTTGGCATTGCCGCGTTATTGGAGTTGCTGCAGCAACAAAACATGCCCATGCCCGCATCGGGATGGCATACCCACCAACCCAATAAAGAGGATCACATGAAAAGCTCACAACTGTTGTCCATACTCATATCCGCCACCCTGTTAAGCGTTTCCACCGCAAGCTTTGCCGCAGAGGGCAAATGGAATAAAGCCCATCCGCGGCGCCACGAAGTGAACAGCCGACTCAACAATCAGAATCGCCGCATCGATAAAGAAGTGAAAGAAGGCGAAATCACCAAGCAGGAGGGGGCGAAGCTGCATAAGGAAGACCGCCAGATTCGCCGCGAAGAGCGCACCATGGCTGCTCAAAATGGCGGGCATATCACCAAGCAAGAGCAAAAGACTCTCAATCAACAAGAAAATCAGGTCAGTCGCCAGATTGGCAAGTAGTTGTCGGTGGGGCGCTTAAACGAGATGGCGGACTATGAACTTCTTCGCGGTTCATCCCGCGGCCAGCCCCCCAACACGGCTGGCGGTAAGGAGAGAACCCGCGTTGCTGAACGACAGAGGGCCGGCGCGGATGCGGCGCAATTAACGACTTACAGCTGACATATCAATCGCGCGTGGGAAATGACTTTCAACGATTCTCCAACTCCTCCCAGCGCTCCATCAGTTTCAGCAATTCGGCTTCGATCTCGGTAGCACGCTGCTGCAGCTGCTTGGCATGCGCGGGGTTGTCACGAAACAGCGTGCCCGAACCGAGCGCCGCCGTGATGTCTTCCTGCTCGCGTTCCAGCACCTCGATGCGTTTTGGCATCTCGTCCAGCTCCTTCTGCTCCTTGAAGCTGCGCTTAACCTTTACTCCCTCTCCCTTCGAGGGAGAGGGCTGGGGGGAGGGTGAACTCTTGGACTGCTCACCCTCTCCCGGCCTACGGCCACCCTCTCCCGCTCGCGGGAGAGGGGATGTAGCCTTCTGCGCCGCCTGAAATTTCTTCACACGTACCCAATCCTCGTACCCGCCGACGTATTCCATCAGCTTGCCGTCGCCCTCGAAGGCGATCACCTGCGTCACTACGTTGTCGAGGAAGGCACGGTCGTGGCTGACCAGGAACAGCGTGCCGTCGTATTGCGCCAGCAGCTCTTCCAGCAGCTCCAGGGTTTCGATGTCGAGGTCGTTGGTCGGCTCATCCAGCACTAGCACGTTGCTGGGCCGTGTGAACAGGCGTGCCAGCAACAGGCGGTTGCGCTCGCCGCCGGACAGTGACTTCACCGGCGAACGCGCGCGCTCCGGCGCGAACAGGAAATCGCCGAGATAGCTGATGACGTGCTTCTTCGCGCCTCCGATCTCGATGAAATCCGAGCCCTGGCTGATGGTGTCGGCCAGCGTGGCGTTTTCGTCGAGCTGCGCGCGCAGCTGGTCGAAATAGGCCACGCTCAACTTGGTGCCCAGCTTCACGTCGCCGCGGTCCGGCGCCTGCTCGCCCAGAATGATCTTGAGCAGCGTGCTCTTGCCGGCGCCGTTGGGGCCGAGCAAACCGATCTTGTCGCCGCGCTGAATGCGGCACGAAAAATCATCGATGATCTTGCGCGTGCCGAATGACTTGCTCACGTGCGTCAGTTCCGCGACCAGCTTGCCGGAGCGATCGCCGCTATCCAAATTCATCTCCACCTTGCCCTGCTTCTCGCGCCGCGCGGCGCGCTCCAGACGCAACGCCTCCAGCCGCAGCACGCGGCCTTCGTTGCGCGTGCGTCGCGCCTTCACGCCCTGGCGTATCCACACCTCTTCCTGCGCCAGCACCTTGTCGAACTTGGCATTCACCACCGCCTCATCCGCCAGCATGCGCTCCTTGATCTTCTGGTACGCCGCGAAGTTGCCGGGGAAGCTCGCCAGCTTGCCGCGATCCAGTTCGACGATGCGCGTGGCGACGTTGTCGAGGAAGCGCCGGTCATGCGTGACCAGCAGCACGCTGCCGCGGAAGCTGGTCAGCAGGCCTTCCAGCCATTCGATGGAAGCGAAGTCCAGATGGTTGGTCGGCTCGTCGAGAATCAATACCTCCGGCTCCGCCACCAGTGCCTGTGCCAGCGCCACGCGTTTGCGCACGCCGCCGGAAAGCGAACCCACCAGCGCTTCCGGATCGAGCTCCAGACGCTGGATAGCCGTTTCGATGCGCGCCTGCACCGCCCAACCGTTCTGCGCCTCCAGCTTGGTCTGCAGCGGCTGCATCGCTTCCAGCAGCTTGTCGTAATCGGCATCCGGCTCGCCCAGTTGGTGCGACAGATGATGGTAATCGGTGATCAGCTGATGCAGTTCGCCCAGACCGCGCGCCACTTCGTCGAACACGGTCGCGTTCGCGTCCAGCACCGGTTCCTGGCTGACGTAACAGATACGCGTGGAAGGCTGACGCCACAGCGTGCCGTCATCCAGGTGCGCCTGCCCGGCCAGCACCTTGAGCAGGCTGGACTTGCCGCCGCCGTTGCGGCCGATCAGGCCGACGCGCTCCCCCTCGTCGAGTTGAAAATCCACACCATCCAGCAGGGCGACATGGCCGAAAGCCAGAGCGGCTTTATCCAGCGTGATATACGGCATTTAACTGTTCTTTTCCTGTGGCAGTGCGGATTGATAGATGAGCGAGAGCCCGATGGCAAAACAGCCCAGGGAAAGGTAACCGAACGAGGTGGTGAACTTATCCAGCACCAGATGGGTGTTGTAACTGTCGATGCCGGCGGCGAAGAACTGGAACACGAACAGCAGGCAAGCCAATATGTTTCCCGCCAATACCAGGCGGTGCCCGAGTTTGTAGCCATTGCCCTCAGGCTTGCCCTGCGGCGGCAAAGCGCGCATGAAATGCCAGACCAGATAGATCACGAACAGCAACAGCAACGCACCGACGATGCGCCCGGGAATGAACCCCTCCTGCACGGGAACGCCCAGCATCTGCAGCAGCAGATTTCCGGCCGCAGCCACCCAGCCCATCGCAATCGTTTGCGCCATAAAGAACCAGGCGGCAAAGATATTCACGTTTGGATACTTCATCACTTACCTTTCTCAGTTAACTGCTTCAAATCTTCGATAATCTCGGTCGAGTGCTTCGAGGTCTCGACCTTTTCATATACCTTGGCGACCTTGCCCTGCGGATCGATCAGGAAAGTGTAGCGTTTTGCGAACTTGATGAACCCCAGATTCATCAGCGCACCGTACTGCGCCGCCACCGCGGTGGTTTTGTCCGCCAGCAAGAGGAACGGCAGGTGGTACTTCTTCGCGAACTCGGCATGGCTGTTGCTGTCGTCCACGCTGATGCCCACCACTTGCGCCCCCAATGCCGTCAGCTTGTGCAAATCGTCGCGGAAGGCGCAGGCTTCCTGGGTGCACCCAGGCGTGTCGTCCTTCGGGTAGAAATACAGAACCAGCCACTTGCCCGCAAATTCTTTCAGGGTGTGCTTCACACCATTCTGGTCGGGCAGCTCGAAATCCGGCGCGGCCTCGCCCACCTTGGGCAGCTCGCCCGCACGCGCCATCTGGTTCACCAGCAATGCCAGCGAAGCAAACAAACCGAACAAGATTAGCCATTTCATGCCGATCTCCTTGTGCCGGATAAGCGAGGACCGGATTTTACGTTAGAATGCGCGCCGCATCGCACACATCTGTCCTCGTAGTTAAATGGATATAACCGGCCCCTCCTAAGGGTCAATTACAGGTTCGATTCCTGTCGAGGACGCCACATTCAAAACTCCCTTATTCCATAAGGGAGTTTTTCATTTTTGCATGTTGCTCGACCCGAAGCGCATTCCCGTCACTTGCCGGGACTCCAGATGCTTCCTGCCTCGTTAATCCTTTTTGTCGTTTCCGCCCGCACCTTGAGCGCACACCCGATTGCGCCCTGAATTCTTCGCCTTGTACAAGGCGGCGTCGGCGCGCTTTAACACGATTCCAATCTTTTCATCCTCCGCTCGAAAACTTGCCACCCCGATTGAGACGGTGAAGTGAATGAGGGAGCCGCCATCCAGTTTTACAGCTGCGCCCTCGACTCTTTGGCGTAGCCGCTCGGCCACTTCCACGGCTTGGTCCAGGGTCGTCTCCGGCAGTAACGCAGCAAACTCTTCGCCGCCAATGCGTCCCACGATGTCTATCTCGCGAAAGGTATGGCGACTGACCTCGCTCAATTTTTGCAGTGCAGCATCGCCAACGTCATGCCCGTAGGTATCGTTCACCCTTTTAAAGTTGTCCAGATCCATCATCAGCAATGAGAGCGGCTCGCCATGACGTCTGAATCGCGCGAGCTCCTGTTCGGCGAGTCCCATAAAATGGCGCCGGTTATTCAGATCGGTCAGCAAATCGATATGCGCTTGGCGCTCCAGCTCGCGTTCCAGTTTATTGCGCTCCGTGACGTCTCGCGCTGCGGCGAATACGCCCGCAATCTCGCCCTTCGCGTTGCGGTACACACTGGCGTTGTAAAGCACATCGATGGTCCTGCCGGAAACATGGCGCAGGCACAACGGATAGTCCGCGACGAACCCTTTTGCGAATACTTCCTCGTAGCCTGCGCGCGCCTTATCCGGCTCAGTAAAATAGTTCGAGAAATCGCTGCCGATGAGCAGACTACGCGGCAAGCCCGTTGCCTGTATGGTCGCTTCGTTCACGTCGGTGATCTTGCCGTCGGGGCTGATGGTAACAAGCGGGTCAAGGCTTACCTCGATGAGGCTGCGGTTGTATATGCCGACATTGCGCAGCGCCTCTTCAGCCTGCTTCTCCAGCGTGATGTCGCGGTAGACGGCAACGCGCATGGGACGTCCCAGATACACGCAAGGATGGGCGAGGCCGGAGACGATCACCTCCGAGCCATTGGGCCGCACGAAGGCGATTTCGACCCTTGTGTCCTCGGGCGCCTGAACTCGCCTGGTTACCATGTCGCGCCATGCCAGGGCCACGAAATCGACAACAGCGGCGCCGACAATCTCGGCGCGCGGCCGGTCCAGGATATCCTCCATCTGGCGATTGGCCTCGACAATCCGGCCATGCTCGTGAATAAGCATTCCCTCCGACGTCGCGTTGGCCAAGGCGCGGAACAGGTCCTCGCTGGCTCGGAGCGCCGTTTCTGCATGTTTGAGTTCGGTGATTTGTCCAACACGCTCGGCGATGGCATCGATGAGCTGTCGCTCTTCCTCGAAGAACGGGCCCTCGTGCTCGTCCGGCTTCTGCTCGAGGTAGCCGAGCTCGACCTTGCCGACGCCCCCTCCCAGGGCACTGATTGGCGCCGCCAACATCCATGCCGATACGGCAAAATTGGCCGTGCGAAATTCGCTCTCGCGAATCACGATTCTGGCACAGGCGATTTCGGGATATTGCGTGCTTTGCGGCAGGATGTTTACCAGTTCCTGGCAGAGGCTTTCCAGAGAAAAGTCCGTGCGCGCAACCAATTCGGACAGATGGTAGAACGCGCGCAGTTCTTTCACTCGCTCCTTTAACGCGTTCTCGGTCCGCTTCAGTTCGGTAACGTCCCGCGCCGCCGCAAATACGCCTGCCACCTCTCCCTTTGCGTTGCGGTATACGCTGGCGTTGTATAGCACATCTATCGCGCTTCCGGATGCATGGCGTAAGGCCAGCGGGTAGTCCATGACAAACCCCTTGGCAAATACTTCCCGGTAGCCAGCGCTTGCCTTGCCCGGCTCGGTAAAATAATTAGAGAAGTCGCTGCCGATCAGCGTTTCGCGGGTCACTCCAGTAGCTTTCACCGTCGCCTCGTTCACGTCAGTGATCTTGCCGTCTGCGCTGATGGTCACCAGCGGGTCCAGGCTTGCCTCGATCAGGCTGCGCGTATACAACGATGCCGTCAGCTTCTCTTCCGCCGCTTTTCTCCTCTTCAACTGGTTTCTCAAGGTCAACGTCCACAGGATTGCGATCAGGAACAATGTGAGCAGAATGCCTGTCGTTACGTAGTAGATCTTTTGTGTGATCTGCTCTCGTGTTTGAAACACAACCTCCGTCGGTTTCCACTTGTCGAGAATCTTCTGGTAGGTGCCGTCGGATTTGATGGTTTGCAGCGCATGGTTGATTGCGGTGAGCAGTTTTGTGTTCCCCTTCTTTACGGCAATCGACGAGTAGGAGAATGCAATTGGATCACCGGTTATCCTGATGTTTCGCAGCTTGTTCTTGGCAACAACATAAGACCCGACGCGGTAGTCCACGACAACCGCGTCAATGGCGCCTGCATTCAGCAGCTTGAACCCTTCAAGAAAATTGGGGATGACGCTTAATAGAATTTGAGGGTTCTTTTCTAAGACCTGCCGCGGCAGACCACCCGCTTCGACTCCAACCCGCAAGCCTTGCAGACTTGAGATTCCCGATATGCCAACTCGATCTTTACTGACAAAGATTGAAAATCGAGACCCAAGCAAGTTATCGGAAAAATCGTATATCTTCCTGCGCTCTTCAGTCTCGTTGATTTGAATCAGCGCATCGGCGTCCCCCCGAGCAACCAGCGCCTGTGCTTCCGTCCAATCCATGGCCCGGATTTCAACCGGCTGCGGTATATGTTTTGCGAGTGCATGGACGATATCCACGGCAACACCCGCGGGAGTACCGTTATCCAGATAAACCACCGGAGCTATATTCTTGTTGCCGAGAAAAACCAGCCTGGTGTCATTGGATGCGACAGCAAAATTACTGGCAAGAGTAAACAGCCCGAACAGGATGCCCAATAGAACAGCCAATCTCAATCGGCCTTGAAGTGCGCGTATTCGTTTTATTGCATGCATTTTCATCAGAACCTGAAACGAATCCCGAACCGGTAATTCGTCAGACTTTGTCCGGTGGCAAGGGGACTCACCGAATACGTCGTGGCGACGATGCCGGGGCCGCCTGCTTTGACGTTCGTCGCCATAGCGTATATATCGACCCACTTGTTGATCCGGAAATCGATAACCGCAGGGATTCTTCTCCATGTGTACACTTCCATTCTGGATTTGTAATACCCGGTGCCGAACTTCAGTTGCGGGGTAAAGGAATACATGCCGGTAATTGCATTTGTGTCCAGGTCTGCCGAGTGACCGGCCGCATTAAACTGTGTTGTATTTGTCAGCCCCTGCAACTCGAACGAACCGAAGTTGTAACTGGCGGCAAGCGCCGTATTTTTCACGCTATCCGTGGTAATGGTTCCCGCGAGAGGCGCACCAAGGAAGGTCTGAACTCCCAGCGCATTTTTCGGATCAATCACCAGATTGCGAAACAGGGTGTAAGCCGCCATGACGGTGAACGGGCCGTTGACATA
>Ga0316624_10000019_pt1 | contig 46320 bp, 48 predicted proteins | sample OWC_Aug_N3_C1_D5_FD_207657 | JGI IMG/M metagenome (GOLD analysis project Ga0316624, IMG submission 207657) | Wetland soil microbial communities from Old Woman Creek delta, Ohio, United States - OWC_Aug_N3_C1_D5_A | ecosystem: Environmental > Terrestrial > Soil > Wetlands | place: USA: Ohio... | reverse complement strand
GTGGTCGATTTGAAACTTGGCAATGAGTCAGGATTGGACTTGCTGAGTCCGCTCAAGGCAAGAAACCCGGCCATGCGCATTCTGGTATTGAGCGGTTTCGCCACCATCGAAACGGTGATGGAAGCGATTAGGCGCGGGGCAACGTGTTTCCTGGCGAAACCTGTGAACGTAGACACGATTGTCGCAGCCCTGAGAGAAGACCATTGCAACCCCATCGAATCGCAATGGTCGCCTCCTGATTTGATCTGCAACCTTGGAGATACGGATGAGTAGTGTATTAGCGCTAGCGGCAACCGATAAGTCGCACTGGAAGGCAAGAGATGGTTTGGCGACGGCACGGTTCTGCCAACATAGCGGGCGCGCCGAATCCGAGGATGTGGCAGACACGGATCGTCTGACACCGCCAGGTGAGCTTTGCGGATATGTCCATGCTAGATAGCGTCACGGTTTCCCTTTTTCTTGTGGGATTGCTGGGCGGGGTCCATTGCGTCGGTATGTGCGGTGGCATCGTCGGTGCACTGACGGCGCAGGCCGGTGGGCCGCTCACCGGACGAATTGGCCAGCATCTGGCCTACAACGCCGGTCGGATCACAAGTTACGCCGTCGCTGGCGCCATCGTCGGCGGCATCGGCAAGGCTGGCATCTTCTTCGCCGGCCGCCAGCTGGCGCCGTTCCACTACCTGTTGGCCAACCTGATGCTCGTCGCACTCGGACTGTACCTGATCGGCATCCCCGGCCTCATTACCCCGATTGAGCGGGCCGGTAGCCGCCTGTGGGCAAGGATACAGCCGCTTTCAAGGCACCTCCTCCCGGCGCGTACTGTGGGACAGGCGTTTGCCGTTGGCGCAGTATGGGGCTGGCTGCCTTGCGGACTGGTTTATTCGGCCCTTGCCACGGCCCTTGCCGCAGGCTCCGTTCCCGGGGGCGCCTACCTGATGCTAGCCTTTGGGATGGGCACATTGCCCAACCTGCTGCTGGCCGGATTGATGGCTACTAGGCTACGCGCGGTGACGCACCATCCGGCAACACGCTACATCGGCGGGATCGCGGTACTGCTTTTCGGCATCTACGGTAGCTTACGCGCCCTGGGAAAGATCGTGGGGTAACGGCGGCACTCGGAAACAACGCTGCCTTGTGACACGGATCATATAACGAGTACTGATTTGGGTTATGTTTTGTGGCCACCGGCTTTACGCCAAACTGATGGGCTTTGGATGAGTGCGGCAGCGTTGCATGCGTCAGCCTTTCAGGGTAATCAAATCATTGGCCCGCTTCAAGCGGAGGACAGTCGGCACACCTCACTTCATTTCGACTCGATCATGTGATCTAAATCATATTTTCAATGCGGAATATATGTTTAAATGCAGACAGTCTTTCTCTGCGTCCTGATGCGCCGCGTGAATGGAACTGGAACCTCTACTACGCTGCCGAGTCTCAATTATGGATTCGGGAACAGCAACGGCAGCAGCGATATTGGAGCCAAGTCTGACTTGAAGAACAGCGAGGTATCCGATGAGCAAGTTTATTGGCTTTGGCGAGACAGTAGCGGATTACGATATTCCTGTGCTTAACGAGCGCGAGGTGCGAGCTGCGGCTGGTCTTTTATTTTTTTTCGCCCTCGTGTCGTTCATGAATTCCTGGCTGCTCGGCAATTTCCGCCTGACGCGCATTTTCGTGATCGCATTCCTGATCGACTTCACGATCCGCATATTCATCAATCCTAAGTTCTCGCCCAGCATGATCCTTGGTCGATTGGCCGTGCGCAATCAGGAAACCGAATATGTCGGCGCGCCACAAAAACGTTTTGCATGGAGCGTTGGCCTCGCACTGGCAATACTGATGTTCTATCTGATCGTGATCAATCACGTGATCGGCCCGATCAACCTGATTGTGTGTGCCACCTGTCTCACCCTGCTGTTTTTCGAAAGTGCTTTCGGCATCTGTCTCGCCTGCAAGGTTTACAACTTGTTCTTCAAGGAAAAGGCTCAACTCTGCCCTGGGGGCGTCTGCGAGATTCGCGAACGCGAGGGTATCCAGAAAATCGGTTTTTCCCACATGCTCATCGTGGTCGCGTTCTTCGGACTGATCTTGTTCGTGGGACAGCGGTATTTCCCTCCCGCCGATACAGCCGTCGCCGCTAGCCCGCCGCCCGTAGCGGCAAACGACGGCAAGTGCACCCCGCCCGACTGGGCCGTGGCAATGGGACACGCCGAAATGTGGAAGCTGCACAACAACTGCAAATAAGGAGACATGATGAACACGCTCAAGCTTTTCTTTGCGATCTTGCTCACATCTGCCGTGACGTTTGTCTCCAGCAGCGCGGCAGCTGCCACGCCAACAGTGGAAATTCTTGCCATGCCGCATCCGCCTGTGCAAATGGCACTCAAGCCGTTGCGCGATTGGCTGACCGACCAGGGTAGAAAACTCAAAGTGGTCGAAACGGATATTGAAAGCACACAAGGCATAAAACGTCTTGCGGCAGTGGGGCTCGACGGACACATCCCGATTCTCATTCTGATTGATGGCAAATATCAATATCAGCGAAAAAACGGCGGCCCGGTCGCGTTCGTCAACTTCCCGGCAATTCCGGATGCTCCGCCCGGTGTCAGGGGCGAATGGACAGTAGCAGACGTGCAGGGCGTGCTGAAAAACCGGATGAAAAAGCCATGAGCCAAATTCGAGCGCAATCCCTTACCAAGACCTATCGCAGTGGCGACATCGACGTAACAGCGGTCAAGGGCGTCGATTTTGACATTGAGCCTTCTTCTTTCGTCTGCTTCGTCGGCCCCTCAGGAAGCGGAAAGAGTACGCTGCTCAATATGGTCGGCTGTCTCGATCATCCAACCAGCGGAAGCTTGTCGGTGCTGGACACTGATATCGCCACACTTGATCGACGTGCTGCCGCAGAATTCCGCGGCAGGAACATCGGTTTCGTGTTTCAGGACTTCAACCTGATACCTGTCCTCACCGCTTACGAGAACATCGAGTATCCGCTGATCATGGTGCAAAACTGGCCAGCCGAGCGGCGGCGCGCCCAAGTGCTGCGTCTGCTGGATGCGGTTGGAATGGCGGAACATGCCGATAAACGCCCGGACCAGCTTTCTGGCGGTCAAAAGCAGCGCATTGCGGTGGCCCGCGCGCTGGTGACAAATGCCAAGCTGGTGCTGGCGGACGAGCCAACTGCGAATCTTGACCATGACACCGCCTACCGCATCATTTCGCTCATGAAGCGAATGCGCGACGAGCTTGGCACTACCTTTGTCTTCTCCACCCACGATCCCAAGATCGTCGGGGAAGCGGAGGTCGTGTTGACCCTTGAGGACGGGCGCATACAGGGTGTTTCTCATCAAGGAGGTCAACATGTATAGCGTACTCAAGATTGCCGCCCGCAACCTGTTGCGCTATCGGCGGCGCACGCTGTTAACGTCGCTCCTGATCGTCATCGGCATGGTGGCGGTACTGCTGTTCATCGCCGTGAGCGGCTCTTTCAAAACCGTCATGATCGGCCAGTTCACCGACTCGATCCTCGGACACCTGGAAGTACATCGCAAAGGCTATGTTGCCGCTATCGACGCTCTTCCGCTCAACCTCAACATGCAGCCCAATGCGGCCGCCAAGGTCGAGGAAGCACTAAAGCAAAACAGCGACGTTGAAAACTGGTCGCCACGAATCAAGTTCGGCGCCATGTTCAGTACCTTCGTCGAGACCACCAGCATTCGTGTCAACGGCATCGACCCGCAACGCGAGGCTGCCACCATGCCGTTGCTGGCAGGGCGAATAGTCGAGGGGCCCAAGGAAGGACCTCTGCTGGGCAAAGGTCAAATTCTGGTGCCGGCCCTGCTTGCCCGCGGTATGAAGATCAAGGTTGGTGACACCGTGGTTCTGGTCGTTACCAACCGCGAGGGCTCGGTTAACGGCAAGACCTTCGTCGTGCGCGGAATTCTGGAAGGTCTGTCCGGCCCCGGAGGACGGGATGGCTATGTTGACATCGACGATGCTCGCAATCTTCTGCGCTTGGATGCGGCTGAAGTCAGCGAATACGCGATCCGGCTGAAGAATCCGGCCCGACTCGACGCAGTCACCGACCGCCTGAAACAGGAACTTGGCAACGTCACCAACAAGGAAGGCAAGCCAGTACTTGAAGTGCACACCTGGGCCGACCTCTCGCCCTTCGCCAACATCGCGCGGATGATCGACCTGCTCACCCTGTTCATCAAGATCATGCTGGTAGCCATCGTTCTGGTCAGCGTCATGAACGTGATGATCATGGCAGTGTACGAGCGCATCCGGGAAATCGGGACCATTTCCGCCATTGGCACTGCACCGGGAAAGATACTTGCGTTATTCGTGAGCGAAGGCTTGATGCTCGGCGTGGCCGGGACACTGGTTGGCACTGTCATCAGCCTGGCGGTGATCTACGCACTCAACCTCTCGAAGATCAGCTTCATGTTCGGCCAGCAGCAATTGGTGGTGCTGGCACCTGTCATCGGCGGGGGTCAGGTCGCGGCCATCGCCGCCACTGTCATTGGCGTGGCTGTGCTGGCAAGTTTCCAGCCTGCCTGGAAAGCCTCGCGCATGGATCCGATTACTGCTCTGCGCCATGTTTGATGCTCAACCCACAAGGAGATCGCCAATGAAAATCCTGCCTGCAATACAAATGCTGATGCTTGCGAGCCTTCTGGCTGTCGGCGCTACTGCGCTGGCACAGTCGGGCATGGGCAAATACCAGCAGCTTTACGCGGCCGGCTCGGCCACGACCGTGTCTGGAACGGTCGTGGCCGTCGATCTGGTCGTTCCTCCCGGCGTCAAGACGCAGGCGGTCTACCTCAATCTCAAAACTGACAGCGGTCTGCTTCCCGTGCAGCTCGGCCCGGAATGGTTCGTTCAGAAGCTCCCCACCCGGATCGGGAAAGGCGACAAGATTGAAGTATCCGGTGCGCGCATAACTCTTGAAGGCAAGCTGCTGATATTGGCGGCACAAGTCAAGAAAGGCGATCAGGTTCTCATCTTCCGCAACAGCACCGGCGTTCCAGTCTGGTCGGGAAAATAAGCGGCAATTTTTGGAGTCCGTCATGAAAAAAATATTGTGCTTGATCTGCTGCCTTGTCGCGTTCCCCGCGATGGCCATAGACGGAACGCAAATCCTGGAGAAAGTGGATCGCAATCTTGAGCCCGAGTCGTACGAAGCCTACCGCCAGCTGATCGACATCCAACCGGATGGAAGCAAGAAGGAATATGTGCTCTACACGATGAAGAAAGGCCGCGATAAGGTCGTCGCTCTATTCCTCTCGCCGCCCAGCGACAAGGGCCGCGTGACCCTGCGGCTCGGCGACAACATGTGGCTTTACATTCCCGATGTCGGCAAGCCGATCCGCATCACCAGCTTGCAGTCGGTAACAGGCAGTATATTCAACAACGCCGACATCCTGCGCATTGACTACACCGCGGAATACAACGTGGAGGCCGCGGAAGAAAAGTTGGATTCCATCCTGCTGTCGCTGAAAGCCAAGACCGGCGAAGTGGCTTATGACCGGCTCAAGATGTGGGTGGACAAGAAAGCCCTGCTGCCCACCACCATCGAAGCCTATGCCGCCAGTGGCCTGCTGCTCAAGACGTTGCATTTCAAGAACATCAAGGATTTCGGTGGCGGCATCAAGCGCCCGGCCACGCTGGAAACCGATAGTCCGCTCTACAAGGGCTACAAGTCGGTGATGCTGTGGGCGGGCATCAAGAAGACGAATTTCCGCGACGAAGTTTTCACGCTCAATTACCTGCCGCGGATTCAAGAGTTGCGCAAATGAACTTCACTCAGCGACAGTGGCTGCTCGTGTCGCTGGCGTTCGTGAGTGCCTCGGCCGCACAGGCAGCGGACGAATACAGCTTTGACGCATCCGGCTTTGAGAAGAAGCCATTTGAACTTGGCGGCTACGCTCAAATCAAGCAAGATCATTTCTCCCTGAACCGCAACGGAGCATTCTACAAACTAGGCTATTTCGGCGATCCCCAGCGGGAGAGTCTCGACCGCAGCACCGCCACCGTAGAGCTGACTGGCAAGCTGCGCGGAGGGATCGGCACCTTCGATTTCCATACCCACTCCGACATACAGCACGATCAACTTGCCAATAGCAGCAACAATGTCCTGTACGAGGCAGCCTATTCGATCCGCCCCGATCCGGGTATGACACTGGAGGCCGGCAAGAGGACACTACGCTGGGGCAAAGGCTACGCCTGGAACCCTATCGGTTTTGTAGAACGTCCCAAGGATCCGAACGACCCGGATTTGGCGCGCGAGGGTTACGGGATGGTGAATGCAGATCTGATCGTCAACCGGGACGGACCGTTGCAGACCATTGCCTTCACGCCGGTTCTGCTGCCAGTAGAGCGCAACGTCAACAGCGATTTCGGCAGCACCGGCCACCTGAACCCCGCTGCCAAGCTCTATCTGCTGTATCGGGATACCGACATTGATTTTGCATGGCAGGGCTCAGGCAGCCGCCCCGGACGCTACGGCATGGATTTCTCGCGCAACCTGGCATCGAATTTCGAAATTCATGGCGAATGGGCTCGCATCCGGAATTTTGTGAAACCGGTTACCGACAGTCTGGGCCACTCCACCAGTGAAGTCGGCAACGCCACCAGTTATCTGGTCGGTCTGCGCTATCTCACCGAGGGCGACACCACATACATCGCCGAGTATTACCGCAACGGCACCGGCTATTCCGACGAGGAAGCCCGGCAGTTCTACCAACTCGTCGATGATGCCTTCATTCAACAGCAACAGACTGGGAACAGCGCGCTGTTCCAGCGCGCATTAGCCTTGGGCCAAGGCAGCTACGGACGCCCCAATCCGGGCCAGCGCTATACCTACTTCCGCGCCCAACAGAAGGATGCACTGGGCATCATCTATTTCCAGCCCGCGTTGACCGCGATGATCAATCTGAACGATCACAGCTACCAAGTAACTCCAGAGTTGCTTTACACGGGAATAAAGAATCTTGATCTGCGCTTGCGGTTCTATGCGTTGCGAGGAAGTCGTCTGACCGAGTTCGGCGAGAAGCAGAACTCGAACCGGTTGGAACTGTATGCGCGCTACTATTTCTAGCCATTTGTCGTGAGCACCACCAACAATAACAGCACACGAGACTCACTCACGGTCTGGAACCTGTTCACAACGTTCTTGCGTATCGGTTCGACATCTTTCGGCATGACCATGCTGGAGAATCTGCGGCAAGCTGCCATGCGTCGTAGCCTGATTAACGAGCAGGAAATGCGCGAGGGACTGGCATTGGTGCAACTGTACCCAGGACCGATCATGTTTGACCTGGTTGCATTCATCGGCTACCGGCGACGCGGGACGGCTGGCGCATTCGCTGCCGCTGCCGGTTTCATCCTCCCGGCTACATTGCTCATGCTGGCGTTGGCATGGTCCTACACACAATTCGGCAATTTGCCCGCCCTGAAGCGATTGTCGCTAGGATTGTCGGCGTTAGTAGTCGGCATCATGGCCCATATCACTTTCGACTTCATGAGGAAAAATCTGTCCGGGCCGGTTAAAGTCATGCTGGCCGCAGCTGCATTTGCCGCAGCACTCGCTCATGTCGATCCAATCATCGTCATCTTCCTGGCACTAGCAATTGGGGCTGGCGCCCTTAGAACAGGGACATCAGTCATACCGATTCCACCTATAGAACCTGCAATACGTCGACTCGTTGTACCACTGGTCGTGACAAGTGTCGTCCTTTCAGGTGCGCTAGTGGCGGCATATATGGACACTACTTTGAGTCAATTGACCGTAGCTTTCATGAAAATTGGCGCCACCGCCTTTGGCAACGCGGCCACTATTCTTCCCGTCATGGAAAACGTTGTGGTTGGTCAGCATGGATGGCTAGCGCCCGATGAATTCAACCTTGCCATCGCGCTCGGCAATCTCACGCCTGGGCCAGTACTTAATAGCGCCACTTTCGTGGGATACCGGGTGGCCGGGGTGGTTGGCGGGCTATTGGCAACTATTGCGGTATTCGCGCCAAGCTTTGCCATGACTCTGCTTATGGCCGAGTTGTATGAGAAGGTACGCCGCTATAGTGTGATGCGTGCAGCCATTCAAGGCGTCATGGCTGCCTTTGTGGGCTTGCTCGCGGCAATCACTTTCATCATGGCAAAACCCATCATTGGTGACACGTCAGCGATGATTGCAGCAGGAGTAACCGTTCTTGCTCTCGTCGTACGCGTGCCCGTAATCCTGATCTTTGCAGTTGGTGCTCCAGTTTGGCTGATCTTTGCAAGATAAACTATTTCACATGTACACAGCGCCAATAGCCGATAACCATCAAACCGGAACTGCGAATAATTCATGATTGCGCTTGCCGCACTGCTGACCTTCCTACTGACTACGGTGTTTGCCATGGCAGGCGTCGGTGCGGCATTCATTTTGATTCCGGTATTCCTGGCCTTTGGCGTGGAAGTGCACACGGCCATGGCGACTGCGTTACTGCTCAATGCAATCGCCATGACCGTTGCTTCGATCACCTTCATCCGCAAGGGCTTGGTAGAGTGGCGACTGGTAATCCCCATGCTGGTGCTGGCGGTGCTGGCTTCTCCTTTCGGGGTAAATCTGGCACAGGGCTTGGATCGCACGTTGTTGTTATGGCTGTTCGTTGCTTTCCTGATGTTCGCCAGCTTGATGATGTTGTTCTACCAACCCAAGGCGAGAAATGAGAAGGCTTCGATGGCGGCGACGCTGGCGTTGGGGCTGCCGGTGGGTGCATTGGCAGGATTCGTCGGCGGTTTGCTGGGCGTGGGCGGTGGCAACATCATTGTTCCCGCGCTGATTGCGGCGGGTCTGGAACCCAAGCGGGCTGCGGCCAGCGCCTCTTTTGTCGTGATCTTCGCATCACTGTCCGGATTCCTGGCGCATGCCAGTGTTGCCCAACTCGACATGGCATTGTTGGGTTCGACCGCAGTGGCAAGTGCGGCAGGTGCCGGACTGGGGGCCTGGCTGGCCAGCGAAAAAGTGGGAGGCACACAACTGAAAAGAATCGTTGCGCTGGTGCTGATCGCCGTTGCCATCAAGACGGCGTGGAGTTTGTTTTGATCTGTTATCACTTGTCTGTAATGGACCTGCTCTTCAACCTGAATAAGGAGTTTTGTCATGAACGATGATCATCAAGTTCTGCTCGATACCCTCAAATTCCACGGCCACTGCTGCTGGGCCAGCGTGGCCGGTGTGCGCGTCGGCCTGGCAGCGATGCGCGTGCTGGGCGTGAAGCGTTCCGGCGGGCGCCAGTTGCATGCCTTTGTAGAGATCGGTGAAGACCACGGCGGCATGTGTTTCGGCGACGGCGTGCAGTACAGCACCGGCTGCACACTGGGCAAAGGCAATATGGAGAAGACGCCCTATGGCAAGCTGGCCGTGACGCTCATCGAGCGCGCCACGAATCGCGCCGTGCGGGTGAGCTACAAACCCACGCTGCAAAAACAGATCGGCGAATCAGCCTTCATGGTCAAACGCGGCCAAGGCATCGAGCCCGATCAGATTCCAGAGGCGGAACAGATGGAACTGGTAGACCTGATCTGGAACGCACCGGAATCAGACGTGCTTACCATCGAAGAAATCTTTCAGTTCAAGCGCGAGTGGTTTCCCGAGATCATGGGCTTTGTGCCCTGTACTGCCTGCCACGAACTTACCGCGCGGGCTTATCTGCGGGTGCTGGGCGACAAGCACGTATGCATTCCATGCTCAGGCTATGAGCGATGATGGCCTGACAGGCATTAAGATGAGCTAATTTTTCTCCCTTTCAGTGACTCTGTTCTGGCCTGATATTAGGGGTGAAACAAAGAAGCCCGTCCTTGTGGCGGGCTTCTTTTTTTAGGTATCCAATTACAAATTACGTGTGTAGCATAGCGCCGGATTAGCGCGTTCCATCCTGCAATTTCAGCACTCGATAATATTCTTCAAAGACTGAATCTCGATCTTTAAGCTTTTTGATGTGTTTTTCCACGAATATCCTGATGCGGTTTCTGTTGGTGGGAATTTTGTCGCAATATTTTTCACGAATTTCCCATTCGAGTTCCTCCAAACAAATTGCCAAGACCCGACGTCCCAACAGAACTCGTTTCGCCAATTCACCTACAGCCGCTCCAAAGTTATTATTCATTTCATTATATTTCCCGTATCGTTGTGCAGAGCGTTATTGCTTTGCTTACGGAAATAAAATTCATCGATATAGAAGAATATGGTTTATCTAATCTCCGGCAACAAACCCAATATTCTGCTTGGTGTCTATATGCCAAATGGCCTATATCTCAATTTTGAGGTAAATAATTCTACGGATATTGTCCTCAGAATAAAGAAAAAGCAGCCTGGCAGGAAGGCAGTTCTAAGGCGGGTTTTTTTGGATCTCGCGGGTGTTCAATAAGAACAAACACACCGCTAACGGAAAAAATGGGCAAAACCGTTAACCACAAAATCTGGCAGGATTGGCGGGAATGTGTAGAGCTCCAGCCTTTTTTAACTCCGCATCAGTAAACGGAATATTGTCTTCGTCATTAACAGTTTTTAAACAAAATTCCGGACAGTCCCCAGTTTTTTGCGAAACAACCACATCATTCCAATCCTTCAGTCCGAGTGGCGGGGTTATTTTTTTCACAAAAGGTAATTGTTCTTTCAAATTCTGAAAGAATTGTTCGCCACTTTCGTCTACATCAAACCCAGACAACACCTGTGTATTCAGGTTTTTGAGATAATCAATCGCTTTTTGCGGACATCCGCCACCGGTTGAAACGATTTTTCCGGCATGTCCAAGCTCTCGCAATGCGATGGCATCAAGCGCTCCTTCAACTATAACGACAGGCGCATTGTTGTCGGTTGCCGGAATCTGAAACAAGCCGTCCCCTCCCCAATTTCTTCTAAAGTCAATGCCCCTCGTTCCGCGCACCTCGCATCCAACGGTTCCACCGACGCTTTTCAGGAAAATTGCATTCCGATTTGAGTCAGAAAAAACAAGTCCGTCATGATGTAGTTCATCAATTAGTTTGCCGTCGAGGCATCTGGTAATGGATAGCCAATGACGTACAACTGGCCATGTCGTCGAGTTACTTTTTGGCACAAACGATTGTGACTGTACAGGCAACTCCTTTTCATGATTACGTTTAACTGGTTCAGAAATTGAAATTGCCGTGTTTTTCGCAGATATTTTTATACGTTGATATTTGTATCCTAAAATAATATTCAAGGCTTCCGTTGGGCTAATTTCAAATATTTCAGCTACCAAATCAATGGAGCCTTTGCCTTTGTTGCCGCTTCCGTTGACGTTCAACCAAGCCTGATTATCTTTTGTAACCGAAAATGATTTTTCGTTAATCCGCCATTTCTGTTTGTCATGCTTGTCTCTTTCTGCACCAAGCTGTGCCAGCACTTCACAGATTGGCATTTCTCGCGCTTCTTGCCATACGTCACCCATGTCTGAATCCTTTCAGTTAGCGGTTTTGGTTTGGATTTTCCAATTTTTTTTTCCGTTAGCGGTTTTGATTTTGATTTTGCCCGTCCTTGACGGGCGTCAGCAGGTTTTGAATTTGATCTTTGATGCCCTCAATTTCATCGAATGCCAAATCAACTCTTTTATCCCGTCTGGTGGCCATTTTTTGCGCTGATTTTTTATACTCCTTGATTTTTTGCTGTTGCTGATTGCTGTTGGAGAGTAACTTATTGATTTTTTGCATAGTCATCGACTTTAGGCGTTTTGATTGAATTTTTTCAGCATCATCTCGGCAAATGTTTTTTGAAGAGTCTGAGTTAAATCTATGGAAGGAAAACCATCTCTCAACCAGCACTTCGGACGACTCTTCGTCATACTGGATCAATCCCCTAGCTACAAACTCGTGCAATGCATTTAACAGCGCAGTTTCCTTTAACGAAAGTTCGGCTGCTGCCATGTGTATTGGAATCCAGTAGACGCCGCATGAATTGGTAAAGATGCAAAGCCATAGATAGAGCAGAATCAATTTTTGATCTGGCAGTAAATTCATCACATCAATTCGCGACAACAAATTGCATGGAACTGGCCTCCATTTTTCCAAAACGGGCGTTTCGGATGACGCAGCTATGACTAATTGTTTTAACCTTTCTGATTTGATTCGCTTGATATCTCTTTCCCGGCAGTTCAGCGCAAGTTGTTTGTGGAATGCGTGAAAGTTGAACCATTGACGAATGAATATTTCGCCAGTGTTTTTGTCATAGTCAACTAACAAGCGATTGGAAAGTTCTCCTATGCAGTCGATAATTGACGATGCCTTAATCGAAAGTTCTTCAGCCACCATCGGAATTGGCAACCTGTAGCACCCAACTGAATTAGTGAACCGGTTGAACCATAAATATCCAAAAATCAGCTTTTGGTCTGGTAGTAAATCGCAAATTTCCGGCCAAGAAAATATTCCCTGCGGCGTTGGACGAGATTCGCTCATTGCTCACCTCTCTTCTGACCACCAGCGACACCTACACGCGCGATTTTTTCAATCGTTGAAAGCTTCCAACCGACTGCTCTCTTGCCGGTCAATGACTTTCCGGCTGGGTAAATTCCGGATTTAATACCTGCGTAGAACGTCGTTTTGCCGACTGGCAAAATTGAAAGAACTTCGGGGAGACGAATCTTTGTTTCTTTGTTTCGTTTTGTGCTTTTAGTGCGAACGGACATAGCCAGCCCTCTCTTTTTCGAGAAAGCCACCAAATGTCGTCTTTTAGGTGGGGGGTTACGAACTGGTCAAAATAACCAGCTTACGAATCGTTAGGTGCCGTCGCTATGCGATGGCCGGATGCCGCCGTTATCAAGTTTTGAAGGGCATATAGTGTTGCTCTACCTCGCTACTGCCATGCCGATCTGCTGGACAACGATTCGTTTTTGCAGTTTGGTGTTGACACTTCCAACAACCCGAACTATACAGAACCATACTGAACGAGTAAAGCCCAACACGTTGATTAAATATGAATAATTAGAGTATTTCAAAATACCTAATTTTCCCTTTATTTGTATACGATTTTTCATCATCACAGTTTTCACTTTGCTCGATTTCGCTACAATCACGAAAAATATTTTTCATTCAGGCTCGTAAATTTCATCGATTTCGAGATCAAAGCCGGGTGTCGTGCAGGTTCTTTAAGAAGCTGTTGAGACGCAAAAAGAAAGGCTCTTCGAAAGGTAGTGTAGAAACTATCCATCAGTACCATTTCCTGAAAGGATCGCTTTCACCTGGAATGACTCAGACTTTAGTGTGGAGAAGTTCGGAGAATAGTTTGGAATGGGGTTAAGGATTCTGCCGCAATTGACGCGCTTCAGCTAGCAATTGATCCCAGTCACTCGGCGGATGCCCGCTGTTCAGCATCTTGGTGAAAACACGATATGCATCATCATCGCTTTCATAGGCACGCTTTGTATCCTCATCATTCACCCATGCATAAATGATGATTTTGCTTTCCTGGTGGAATCTAAAGAACAAGCGATACTGCTGGAAGAATTTGGCACGAAACCAGTGTTTATGTTCCTTGCCAAGTGTTTCACCCTGGCGATACTCTGGTCGACTCGGGTCTTGTGGGATTACATCGAATGCAAGTTTATTGATTGCAGCAAGACGCTTTGAAGCATTCTTCTTAATATATCCAGTTGGGTTTTTGCGGCGAAGCTCTTCAACTTTTGCAATGGTAGCTTCCAGTTGCTCAAGAAAAAGAGGATGGGCGAACAGCGTCCATCCATTGACCACCAATGGCGTCATTCGCCGTCTGCCGGCAGCGGTGCATCAAGATCGACCTCAATGTGCCCAACCAGCGAACGGATGCGATTAGCCAACCCGACATCAATCATTTGTATGTGATCGGGATGTTTCTTCATATCTTGCGCCAAGAATTCCAAAAAGTTTCCAACCAAGGGGTCGTCTTCTGAAGGCGCGAAACGAGTCATGAGAACAGCGCCATCAGGCTGGATGACGTAATGGATCTTATCGCGCTTGCCCAACCTCAAGACATGACGAACCGTCTCCGGAACCGTGGTTTGGTAGCGGTCAGTCAAGGTAGATTCAAATTGTAGAGTGCTAGGCATAATGGCTCCTGAAGTTAGGTTATGGTAATGCGGCCGCATTACCAAGTCAAGAGGGGGCTTGTGCCGCCTCCTGAATCGCTAACACCTCTTCCAGCTTCTCCATATCTACCAGAAATGTCGCCGTCTTCCGTTCCGGCACCTGAGCGGTTTCGTACTTGGATTCCACACTACTTTTCGAAGTACCAAAAGAAACCCGGCTGGGTTGCAGCCGGGTTAAAGTTTTCACATAACACACAGGAGAATGCTTTCTGGATGACGAGCATTATATCAAATTGGGATCAGAGGTTCAAGTTTTAGTAATAAGGATAGTAATAATTGCTTATTACTCATTGGCGTAAGCCTTATTCTACAAGGCTTTGTCAGTAATGTTTGGAGGCTCTTCTGGGCACCAAGATTCAAATGAATGGCTCGCGCAAGCGGGCCATTTTCATTTACGCTATTTCCTGTTAAATAAAAACACGCACCGCCCTGGCGATGCGTGATTAGTTCTTTCGTCAAACTCACCTACTCAGACCTTGAACGGGTGACGCAACACGATGGTTTCGTCGCGGTCCGGTCCTGTGGAAACCATATCCACCGGCACTTCGCAGATCTCGGCAATACGTTCGAGGTATCTGCGTGCTTCTACTGGCAGATCTTCGTAACGCTTGACGCCCACGGTGCTGCCGTTCCAGCCCGGCATATCCTCGTACACCGGTTCGCAACTATCCAGCGAATCAGCGCCGACCGGCAGGATGTCACTGAACTGGCCGTCGATCTTGTAACCCACCCCGATGCGCACCTTTTCCATGCCATCCATGACGTCCAGCTTGGTCACGCACAGACCGGAAACGCCATTGATCTGGATGGAGCGCTTCAGCGCTGCCGCATCGAACCAGCCGCAGCGGCGCGCGCGCCCGGTGGTGGAGCCGAACTCGTGCCCCTTCTCGGCCAGCATCTTGCCGATGGGGTCCTGCTTTTGTTCGGCGTCGTACAGCTCGGTCGGGAACGGGCCGGAACCGACGCGCGTGGTATAGGCCTTGGTGATGCCCAGCACGTAATGCAGGCTCTGCGGGCCGATGCCGCTACCAGCACAGGCTGCGCCGGAGATGCAGTTGCTGGAAGTCACAAACGGATAAGTGCCATGGTCGATGTCCAGCAGCGTGCCTTGCGCGCCTTCAAACAGCAGGTTCTGACCGGCCTTGTTGGCTTCATACAATGCGCGCGGCACATCCAGTACCAGCGGCTTGAGGCGCTCGGCCAGCGCCAGTGTCTCATCCAGCGTTTGCTGGAAATCCACCGTCGCAGCCTTCAGGTAATTCTTCAGCACGAAGTTGTGGTAGTCCAGCACTTCACCCAGCTTGGCAGCGAAACGCTTGCGATGGAACAGATCCTGCAGGCGGATGGCTCGGCGTGCGACCTTGTCTTCATAGGCCGGGCCGATGCCCCGTCCGGTGGTGCCGATCTTGCCAGAACCCTTTGCGATCTCGCGCGCCTGATCCAGAGCCACATGGTGCGGCAGGATCAACGGGCAAGCTTCGGAAATGCGCAAACGATCGTACACCTGCACACCGGCGGCAGCGAGCTGGTCCATCTCCTTGAGCAGTGCCTGAGGCGACACCACCACGCCATTGCCGATGTAGCAAGTCACTTTTTCGCGCAAGATGCCCGAGGGGATCAGGTGCAACACCGTCTTTTCGCCGCCGATGACCAATGTATGGCCCGCATTGTGTCCGCCCTGGAACCGCACCACGCCTTGCGCATGATCGGTCAACCAGTCGACCACCTTGCCCTTGCCTTCATCGCCCCATTGCGTCCCGATCACTACAACGTTTTTAGACATCTCTCGTTCCTCGCTCCAAGCTTCAATTTCTTATTTCGACGACGACCCACTTACCCTCTCTCAGCACCAACTCGCGATTGCAGTTCAATTCTGCATAGTATTCGGCTTTACCCAGTAAATCGACCACCACGGCTTCGCCCTGCGCGCGTAATTTTGCGATGGCAGCATCCAAAACCTCATCCTGGCGATATGGCGCCCGGATCGCTTTCGGCTGCGTGCGGTTGGACAGCAATCCATGCAATTGGCGCAAATCCATGCTGAAGCCGGTAGCCGGACGCGCGCGCCCGAAAACCTTGCCCACGTCGTCATAACGGCCGCCCAAAGCAACGGCGTCGTGGCTGCCCGCATGGTAAGCCGCAAACACCATGCCGCTGTGATAGTGATATCCGCGCAGCTCGGCCAGGTCGATACCGATATCGCCTGCCAGACTCTTCAGGTGCGCAGCCGCCAGTTCCAGTTCGGTCAATGCCGCCGTCACTTCCGGATAAGCAGGCAACGTCTTGCGGGCTCGCGCAATGACCTCGACGCCACCGTAGAGTTGCGGCAACGCCAATAGCGCAGCCTGCACATCCTCGGGCAGGCCCGCCACCAGCACGCGCAAGGCAGGCACGTCCTTGCGCTGCAACGCGCTGAATAATTCGGCCTCCAGTTCAGCGTTAATCGCAGCACGCTTCGCCAGGCAGCGAAACACGCCAACATGACCGAGATCGAGATGCACGCCTTCGATACCCATCAACGCCAATGCTTGCAGCATCAGGCGTTGCACCTCCAGATCGCTCTCGATACCGCCATGCCCATACAGTTCGGCACCAATCTGCAACGGCTCGCGCGTACGCATCAAGCCGGCTGGCTGGGTATGCAATACGCTTCCCGCGTAACACAAGCGCGTGACGCCTTGGCGATTGAGCAGATGCGCATCGATGCGTGCCACCTGCGGAGTGATATCGGCGCGCAAAGCCAAAGTACGGCCGCTCAGCTGATCAACCAGCTTGAAGCTGCGCAAATCCATATCTTCGCTGTCGCTGATCAGCAGCGATTCGGCGTATTCCAGCAGCGGGGGAGAAACCAACTGATAGCCGGCTTGGCGCAACAACTCAAGCACATCGCGGCGCATGCCTTCGATACGCCAGGCCTCGTCCGGCAGCATGTCTTGAATATATTCCGGCAACAGCCATTTCATTTTCATTTAACCCAGTAAATCAACAGCAAACCGCTCAACATCAGCGTCAAACCGATGAAGCGTGCCTGCCCGTCTTGAAATTGCGCAACCTTGCGCAGCGTTTCGCGCCATGCTGTGGGAAACAGGAACGGCATGATTCCCTCGAGTACCAACATCAAGCCCAATGCTGCCAGCCAGTAGCTGCTCATGCGATCCTATTTGCCATCTTTGCCGGAACCCTTCAGATATTTGAAGAAGGGAGACCCGGCATCCAGCACCATGATGTCGCTCTTGCTCTTGAAGCCTTGTTTATAAACGTCCAGACTGCGATAGAAAGCATAGAACTCCGGATTACGTCCGAATGCGCTGGCGTACAAAGCTGCCGCCTTGGCATCGCCTTCGCCCTTGATCTTTTGCGCATCGCGGTAAGCCTGCGCCAGAATCACTTCACGCTGCCTGTCGGCATCTGCACGAATTTTTTCGCTCTCGGCATTACCCGTTGCACGCAGCTCGTTGGCCACGCGCTTGCGTTCAGCATCCATACGCCGATAGACCGAGTCGCTGATTTCCACCGGGAAATCCACGCGTTTCAGACGTACATCGAGTACTTCCACACCGATCTTGCGCGCATCGATATCGGCCTTCTCCTGCACTACGCGCATCAACTCATCACGCTGACCGGAAACCACCTCGTGGATGGTGCGTTTGCCGAACTCCTCCCTCAAGGTCGAATTCACCGTCTGCATCAGGCGGGTCTGCGCGCGCGCCTCGTCACCGCCAACGCTGATGTAATACTGCTTCACATCGAAAATACGCCACTTGATGAATGAATCCACCAGCACGTTCTTTTTCTCGGCAGTAATAAACCTCTCCGGATCGTCGTTATCCAGCGTCAGGATGCGCGAATCGAAGAAGCGCACATTTTGAACCAGAGGCATCTTTACCTTGATTCCAGGCGTCGTCTCGACACGCATCACTTCGCCAAGCTGGAACACAATGGCGGTCTGACGCTGATCCACGATAAAAACGCTCATGCTGGCCAGGATCAGGATGACCACCGCAGCCACCAGAAAATTGGTTGTATTCAGTTTCATGGGCGAGCCTCTCTTTCGCGGCCAAGCATAGACTCACGCCCGCGCGGCATGGGTGAAGCTTCGCCTGCCGCGGTCGATGTTGGTGTCAATTGCTCGGTTGGTTTGGTCGGCAATTCAGCGCCCGGATTGGTGCTCTGAATCAACTTATCCAAGGGCAGATACAACAAATTCCCCCCTCCGCTCTTTTGATCCACCAGCACCTTGCTGGTACTGGTGAGGATCTGCTGTTTCATGTCTTGGTACATGCGCTCGCGGGTGACCTGCGGGGCCTTTTCATACTCGACCAAAATCTGTTTGAAACGGCTGGCATCGCCCTCGGCATTAGCGATTACGCGCTGCTTGTATCCATCCGCCTCTTGCATCAATCGTGCTGCCGCGCCCTTGGCTCTGGGCACCACATCGTTGGCATAAGCCTGGCCTTCATTTTTCTGGCGCTCCCTGTCCTGACCGGCTTTTACCGCGTCATCAAAGGCTGCCTGAACCTGTTCGGGCGGCTGCGCATTCTGCATCGTGACCTTGCTCACAACGATACCTGCTTTGTAACGATCCAGAATATCCTGAATCAGCTTGGTGGTCGAAGCAGCGACCTGCTCACGCCCCTCATACAACACAAAATCCATCTTGCTTTTACCCACAACCTCGCGAATGGCAGTCTCTGCAGCCTGACGAACAATCTCCCGGTCATCGGAAATGCGATTGTTGAACAAATATTCGGCCGGGTCCTTCAGGAAATATTGCACGGCAAACTGGATGTCGATGATGTTCTCGTCATCGGTCAGCATCAGCGATTCCTTCAGCATCTTGTTCTTCACGTTATCGCGATAGCCAACCTCAACGGTACGCACCTGACTCAAGTTGACTATCTCCACCGTCTCGACTGGGTATGGCAGGTGCCAGCGCGGGCCGGCATCCGTGATCTCGACCTGCTTGCCGAAACGCAATACCACCCCGCGCTGGCTCGCATCAACGATATAAAATCCACTGGCGATCCAGATCAATGCCACGATCAGCACGATCAAGCCGATACCGCCGCTCATGCCCCCCGAAGACTGGCCGCTGCCACCCTTGGGCGCGCCACCACCGGATCTGCCGAACAGCGATTCGATTTTTCTGTTCAGTTTGCGCATCACCTCCTCCAAGTCAGGAGGGCCGCCACTGTTCTTGTTACCCCATTGCGGATCGTTCAATCCCATAGTTTGTTTGCCTTTAGGTCAACTCAATTGTCGTTCAGGGGATGCCATTCTTTCACTTGCGCCTCAGGTAGCGGCGCGTCGCGCACTTCAGCCAGCGCAGCCCGCAAGTCAGCCAAACCGGCGCCTGTTTTTGCGCTCAAATGAATGCTGATAATCTTACCATATTCATCACGCTTGACGCCCGCCTCCAGGCCTTGCAGATCGATTTTGTTGTAGATCACGATTTGCGGGATATTCTGTGCGCCGATCTCCGCCAGCACTTTGTTTACCTCCGCCACCTGGTCATGCCTTTCCGGGCTGTTCACATCCACTACATGCAGCAGCAAATCGGCTTGCGCCGTTTCTTCCAGCGTGCTGCGAAAAGCTGCCACCAAGCCGTGCGGCAAATGGCGGATGAAGCCCACGGTATCCGACAGCACTACCTGCCGGGGACTATCCCCTTCCAGGAATATCTTGCGCGCAGTGGTATCCAGCGTGGCAAACAATTGGTTGGCGACATAAACGTTGGCGTTGGTCAGCCGATTGAACAGTGTGGATTTGCCAGCGTTGGTGTAACCGACGATAGAAACCGACATCACGTCGGAGCGGTTGCGCGCCTTGCGCTGCAACTCGCGATGGCGCTTGAGTTGCTTCAGTCGCTCATTGAGCAGATGTACGCGCCGATCCAGCTTGCGCCGATCCAGTTCCAATTGCGTCTCGCCCGGGCCGCGCGCGCCGACGGCGAACTTCTGCTGCCCCATGTCCATGTTCATGCCGACCAGCCGCGTGGAAAGGTACTTGAGCTGCGCCAATTCCACTTGCACCTTGCCCTCATGACTCTGCGCCCGTAACGCAAAAATATCCAGGATCAACATGGTCCGATCAATTACCCGCGTCTGGATTTTGGCGGTGAGGTTGCGCATCTGTGCGGGCGACAGGTCGTGATTGAAGATCACCAGCGGCGCCTCCAATTCCTCGACCAGTGCGGCGATTTCATCTACCTTGCCGCTTCCGGCAAACGTGGAAGCATCCGGCCGTTGCCGTTTGCCTTCTACCAGCGCAAGCGTCTGCACGCCGGCACTTTCTGCCAGCAAACGTAACTCTTCCAGGCTTTCTGCGTAATCCGGTGCGCCGAAATCGAGACTGACCAATACCGCCGCATTGGGGGCAGTCGTTGGCTCGTGCATTACTCTGCGTCGAACGGAATAGTGACGGCGCGTGCGGGAACGATAGTGGAAATGGCGTGCTTATAAACCATCTGTGTGACGGTGTTCTTCAGCAGCACCACATATTGATCGAAGGATTCGACCTGACCTTGCAACTTGATGCCGTTGACCAGATAGATGGCGACCTGCACATGTTCTTTACGCAGCGCGTTCAGAAACGGGTCTTGTAATTGTTGCCCTTTAGCACTCATGATGTTCGCTCTTGTCGTTCTTGGGGCGGCTACTTTACTGGAAAATCAATTGATACGGAAGAGTGCAAAGAGATTGATTATTAAGTCCATCACTTCAGCCAAGCTAATTTGGCCGGCCCACCAGCAAACCAATCAATAATTCCGCGAAAAATCGCGCTTCAGCCCCAATTCGCCAGGCAAGGCCGCTGAACGTCCCAACATGAAGCGCCCCACGTCGTCAAACATGCCGGGTTGCAGCAGTTCCGGTTTCAATTTGGCCTTCATTTCCCCAAAGCCATCAAGGTTGTTGCACTCAAGATCAACGCTTCCATCCATGTAGTTGCCTTGAAAACGCATACTAATCAGAAATTCAGGCTCCAGAGCCAGTTGAAAGGTGACTTTCTGGGGCCTGTTGCGCCACAGATCGTGCATATCCTCCAACGGCTTTAGGCCAAAAGCCTGTAAGTCTTTCTTGATGTCGTCAAATTGCTCCCAACGGCGAGTCACGCTAACAGGCTCAGGTACCGTCAGCCGCACTTGAAAAAAAACATAATCCAATAGCGCGTTATCAGCCAGACTCTGTTTACGGTATTCGGTCAACCCCTTCTTCCATTTCAATTGCGCAAACTGAGCCTTCCCGTCCAACGCATAGACGCGTGGAACGTCGGGTTCAAGCGCGTTCAGGTGTTTGGTGAACAGATTGAAAAACTGGAAGGTGCGCTCCAAAGCCGCATTCACGCTTTGGGTCATTGCCTGATGATCCTGCTGCAGCGCGCGTTTCGCTTCCAGCTTCTGCGTCGCTTCGCCTGCAAGTTCCGCCAGAAAACCGCTCATTTCATTGCCCGACTGTCCCATGTATTACGATCCCCACAAAGCCTTATAGGCGAAAATGGCATAAGAATAAGTCAGCCGTATAGCCTGCGCCCTCGAATCCGGGCGCGATGGGCGGCACGCTGCTCGCTCTCGGTGAGTACGTGCTTCTTGTCGGCAAAAGGGTTCTTGCCAGACTTATATTCGATGCGCAGCGGCGTGCCTTGCAGCTTGAAGGCATCGCAGAAGGTCTTTTCGAGATAGCGGCTATAGCTGTCAGGAATCTTGTCCAGCGCGCTGCCGTGGATGATGATCAGCGGCGGATTGCTGCCGCCCTGGTGGGCATAGCGCATCTTGGGACGGAAAGAGCCGGAACGTGGCGGCTGCTGTTTCTGGATCGCCTCTTCCAGCACGCGGGTGAGCTGCGGCGTGGGCAATTTGGCCATGGCGGCGGTATAGGCCTGATTCACCGACTTCAGCAGCGCATCCACGCCAGTACCGTTCAACGCGGAGATGAAATGATGCTTGGCAAAGCTCAGGAAATGCAGCTTGCGCTCGATGTCGCGCTTGGCCGTGTCGCGTTTGTATTCATCCAGCCCATCCCACTTGTTCACCGCCAGCACCAGTGCGCGACCCGCTTGAAGAACGAAGTCGGCGAGGTGCGCATCCTGTTCGGTGATCTGGTCGCGCGCATCCACCACCAGCACCACCACGTTGGCGTCCTCGACGGCCTGCAGCGTCTTCACCACGGAGAATTTTTCGATGGCCTCGTCGATCTTGCCGCGGCGGCGCACACCGGCGGTATCGATGATGGTGTATTGACGGCCAGCCCGCTCGAAGTCGATGTAAATGGAGTCACGCGTCGTGCCCGGCTGGTCGAACGCGATGACGCGCTCTTCGCCGAGAATGGCGTTAACCAGGGTCGATTTACCCACGTTGGGGCGGCCGACGATGGCCAGCTTGGGATGGTCGGATTTCTCCTCCGCCTCAACCTCGGCTGCCGGCAGCTCGTCCAGCGCGACTTCGATCATCTCAGCGACATTGTCACCATGCGCAGACGAAATGGGGATGGGCTCGCCCAGGCCGAGTTCATGAAAATCCATCGTCACGCGCTCGCGCCGCATGCCTTCAGCCTTGTTCACCAGCAGCAGCAAAGGTCGCCCGGTCTTGCGCAACTGGGTGGCAATGATGCGGTCCTGCGGCGTGACACCATCACGGCCATCGACGATGAACAGCACCATATCAGCTTCGTCCACTGCCTGCCGCGTCTGCTTGGCCATCTCATGCAGGATACCTTCCTTGGCGACCGGCTCCAGGCCGCCGGTGTCCACCACCAGATAAGGCCGTTCGCCGACTCGCCCGCGACCGTAATGGCGGTCGCGCGTCAGCCCGGGCAAGTCCGCCACCAGCGCATCGCGGCTGCGCGTGAGGCGGTTGAACAACGTTGATTTTCCGACGTTGGGGCGGCCGACGAGAACGAGTGTAGGTAGCATGAAATCTGGTTAATGGATGGCGATTGAATACAAATCACCATCGCTGGTCTGAATCAAAGCGCCATCACCCAAGGTGGCTGGCGGAACATTAATGGCACTGCCATCCGTTTTGAGGCGTGCAACGAAGCTGCCGTCCTCGCTTTTCAATACGTGCAGATAGCCTTCGTAATCGCCCAGCACCAGATAATCGTCCAGCGGATATGGCGCTGTCGCTTGGCGCAACAGGAGCTGATCGTTCTTCCACAACGAAGCACCACTGCTCTTGTCCAGCGCCAGCACATTGCTTTCGGTATCGGTCAGATACAGGTTCCGGCCCGACAATGCCAGGCCCTTGTCACTTGAGACGTCGCGCGTCCACAGCGCGCCGCCTTGTGCCGCATCGAAACAAGCCAGACGTCCCTGGAAGGCTACCGCGCATACTTGCGCATCGTCCACTACCGGCAGACTGGTGATATCGCTGATCCGCTCCAGTTCGGTGTTGCCGCGCGGTTGCGAAACCGAGGACTCCCAAACTACCACGCCGTTATTCAATCCGATCGCTGCCAGCTTGCCCGCCGCAAATCCAGCGTATACCAAGCCGTTGCGGATTACCACACCGGCGTGGCTGCGCACGATCAACGTCGGTGTCGCGCGCTCATACAGCCACAGGCGACTGCCGTCTTTCGCGCTCAGCCCGGTAATACGCTGGTTGCCGGTACGCACCACCACGATGCCGTCGGCAATACTGGGCGGGCTCAGCACGTCGCTGGAAACGTTGACTTTCCACTGCAATTTTCCGCTGTCTGCATCGTATGCCGCCAACTCGCCTTTCTCGCCGCCAGCCAGCACTAATCCCTCGCCGGCACCGACACCACCGGTAATGGTAAAGCCAGCATCGGCTTGCCAGATCTGCTTACCGGTATTCCGATCGAATCGATACAGCTTGCCCTTCGCATTCGCGGCAAATACTGCCTCGCGCGTTACTGCCGGAAACAACACGTTCTGCCCGCCATTGCCGACATCGGCATTCCAGCGCACACTGATCTTTGCACTGGGCTTGAAATCGACAAGCTTGGCAGGCTCGATGGTCGCCTTGTCGCTGCCGCAGGCAGCGAGCAAGACAGACAGCAATACCGCGACAAGTAGGCGGTTCAATCTCATTTGGCGCTGCCCAGACCGTCCATCTTCATCTGGATCAGATTGCGATACACGCTCTTGGCGTCGGTCTTGTCATAGGCTTGCTGATATGCCGTACGCGCGTCGGCAATCTTGCCCTGCGCGCTCAACACGTCACCGCGCAGATCGGCATACAGCCCGGTGAAAGACTCGGGATGCGCAGCATCGAGTTGCTTGAGCGCCTCATCGTACTTCTTCTCATCCAGTAGCACGCTGGCCAACTTCAGGCGTGCCGCGTCCTGCAAGCCTGCCTCGCTGGCATGCTCGACCACCCACTGCAGCTGCACCTTGGCATGCGCCGCATCGCGTGCCTGCAAACTGGCCTGTGCGGCCAGCAATTGCGCACGCGGCGCATAGGCACTGCTGCCATAACGGCTGACCAGCGCATCGGCCGCATCGCTGATGCGCTTAGCATCATTGGTCGCGACCTGCTTTTCCACCTCGGCATACAGCTTAGCCGCCTCGGCAGCCTGGCCCGCTTGATGGCTTTTCCAGAACTGCATCCCGGCAAAGCCGAGCAAGCCGATCACCAGCGCGCCAACCACCCACTTGCCGTTTTCTTTCCACCAGGCCTTGAGTGCATCGACCTGTTCCTGTTCATGCAAGTCCAATTCTGACATTTTCATTTCCTCACTTGATCAATTCACGAATCTTCTGCTGCAAATCGTCCAACCCAATACGCTGCTGCTCTCCACCGCCGCGCAGCGGCTTCAACATCACGGCATTCGCAGCCACTTCATCGTCGCCGATGATAATCGCACAGGCCGCCGCACTGCCGTCCGCTTTCTTCATTTGCGACTTGAAACTGCCACCACCACAATGCAGCAGCACGCGCAAACCGCTATCGCGCAGATTTTCCGCTACGCGCCAGGCCAGAACCTGTGCCTGCTCGCCTTGATGGACCACATACCCGTCCAACGGTGCTGTTGGATTTTGCATGCCGTCTTCTTGCAGCAAGGCCAACAAACGCTCCACGCCCATGGCGAAGCCGCATGCCGGTGCGGGTTTGCCGCCGATCTGCTCGATCAGCCCGTCGAAGCGGCCGCCTGCACAGATCGTCCCCTGCGCGCCCAGGCGTGTAGTAACCCATTCGAACACCGTGCGATTGTAATAGTCCAGACCGCGCACCAGACGCGGATTGATCTCGAACGCAATGTCGTGCCGTTTCAAGATCGCCTGCACCGCCTCAAAGTGCTTGATGGCATCTTCCTCCAGCTCATCCATCAACTTCGGTGCCGAGCTCACCAGCTCCTGCATCGCCGGATTCTTGGTGTCAAGAATGCGCAACGGATTGCTGTGCAAACGGCGTTGCGCGTCGGCATCCAGCGCATCCTTGTGTTGCTCGAAATATGCGATCAATTTCTCGCGGTGCCGCTGGCGCGAAGCCGCGTCGCCCAGCGTGTTGAGCTGCAAAGCCACGTCGCGGATACCCAGTTTCTTCCATAGCCGCGCGCACATCACGATCTGCTCGGCATCGATGTCCGGCCCGGCAAAGCCCAACGCTTCCACGCCGATCTGGTGGAACTGGCGGTAACGCCCTTTCTGCGGGCGTTCGTGGCGGAACATTGGCCCGCTGTAATACAGGCGTTGCGGCGCGTTATACAGCAAATTGTGCTGCAGCACGGCACGCACGCAGGATGCCGTGCCCTCCGGACGCAAGGTCAGTTCATCGCCGTTAAGCTCGTCGACAAAGCTGTACATCTCTTTTTCAACGATATCTGTCACTTCGCCAATAGCGCGCTTGAACAGCGCGGTCGGCTCCACCAATGGCATCCGGATGTTGCGGTAACCGTAGCCTTCCAGCCAGTCGCGTACCGTATCCTCAAACCACAGCCACAGCCCAGCCTCTTCCGGCAGAATATCGTTCATGCCTTTTACGGCTTGTAGTGTCGGATTACTCATAGATCAAACTTGAGAAAGGAAAGAGTGAAGCAAGGGACAAACACTCTCAATTACCCTTCTCCCTTACCTTTCCCTCTTCACATATTTTCTTGCCACGTAATCGTCGACGATCTGCCGGAACTCCGCCGCAATGTTTTCGCCACGCAACGTTACAATCTTCTCGCCATCCACGTACACCGGCGCAGCGGGAGACTCGCCCGTGCCCGGCAGGCTGATGCCGATATTCGCCAGCTTGCTTTCACCGGGACCGTTCACAATGCACCCCATCACTGCAACAGTCATTTCTTCGACGCCAATGTATTGCTCGCGCCACACCGGCATCTGCGCACGCAGATGGTTCTGGATACTCTGCGCCAACTCCTGGAACACCGTACTGGTCGTGCGTCCGCAACCGGGGCAGGCTGTCACCATGGGCGCAAAGGAACGCAGCCCCATGGTTTGCAATATTTCCTGCGCCACCAAAACTTCCTGCGTGCGTGCTCCACCCGGCTCCGGCGTCAACGAAATACGGATCGTGTCGCCGATGCCTTGCTGCAACAGCACGGCCAGCGCGGCAGTCGAAGCCACGATGCCCTTTGACCCCATGCCGGCTTCAGTCAGCCCTAGGTGCAGCGGGTAATCACAGCGTTTCGCCAGTTCTTGATACACGGCGATCAGATCCTGCACCTCGCTCACCTTGCAGGAAAGCACGATGCGGTCATGCGGCAAACCCAGTTCTTCGGCGCGTCTGGCGGAATCCAGCGCGGATACGATAAGCGCTTCGCGCGTCACCTCGGCAACGTCTCTAGGCTGCGCCAGCTTGGCGTTCTCGTCCATCAAACGCACCACCAGGTCTTGATCGAGGCTGCCCCAGTTGACGCCGATACGCACCGGTTTGTCATACTGTTTGGCGACGGCGACCATCATCGCGAACTGGTCTTCGCCCTTGCGGTTCTTGCCCACGTTACCGGGATTGATGCGGTATTTGGCCAGCGCTTGCGCGCACTCGGGAAATTCGGTGAGCAAACGGTGACCGTTGTAATGAAAATCACCGATCAGCGGCACATCGCAGCCCATGTCGTCCAGCATCTTGCGAATACGTGGCACTTGTATGGCCGCTTCGGAGGTATTCACGGTGATGCGCACCAATTCGGAACCCGCCTGCGCCAACTCATAGACCTGGCGTGCAGTTCCTTCCGCATCGGCCGTGTCGGTATTGGTCATGGATTGCACTACTATAGGCGCATCGCCACCGATGGCGACGTTGTCAATAAGCACGCGCTGCGTCTGGTGGCGCAAGAGTGGAAGATGGCTCATATGCCCTACTCCACCTTTAGATGTGCGACTTCAGCCCCCGCGTAAGCCGATAGGTCGATCTCTTTACCTTTGTAATACAGCTTGACGGTGCCCGGATGTGCGATTGTTACGTCATACGGTGCGCGCCGTGGGCCACCGACCCACTGCTCGCTGCCGCGCGGATTGGTTCTCGACAACAGGATCGCACCATTGACGTCTATCACCTCCGCCCAGGCAGTTTCGCTGAACACGAAGTGCAAAGGACGGCGCTTGAGTATCTCCAGCGGAACAGGCGGTTTGGCAGTCGCCGCCGGAGCGGATTCCGCCGCAATCTGCGGCAGCGGCGCCGCGGCAGGTTGTTTGGCGACAGCTTCAGGCACCTTGTTTGGTACCGCAACCGTAGCGACTTCGGCCTTCTTTTGCGGTTCGGCAACTTTAGCTACTGCGGCCGCTTCTTCCGGTCCGACGGCCTTGGCTACTTCAGCCGTCTGCGGCTGCTCCTCAGTATTCACCACCGCAGAAACGGCAGCCTCCGGTGCCGGCAAAGGAACCGGTTCAACGACGGTCTCGGCCGGCTTCACGGTACGCTCTTCTTCGTGCAGCAGCACAAACAATCCGAGCGCCAGCGCGACCACCAATGCGCCAACCAACCACATCAAATTGGCGCGGCGCAGCGATTGGATGGCGGGGAAAGCCACCTCCACGGTTTGCGCCTTGGTGTCAGCCTGCCGGGAGAGTTCGACAGGCAAAGCTGCGATCAGCACTGCCTCATCCAGTTGCAGCATGCGCGCATAACTGCGCACAAAACCGCGCAGGAAAGCAGCTTCGGGCAAATGTGCGAAATCGTTCGCCTCCAGCGCCTCCACCTGTTTCGGTGCAAACTTGATCCGCTCGGCGACGTCGTGCACGCTCAACCCCAAGTGTTCACGTGCTTCGCGCAACGTCATGCCGACATTGAGCGCGGCTGGTTGCTCCAGCTCTTTTCCTGCGTTAGCAGCGATGTCAGGTTCCATCATTCACCTTGTTTTAACAGTTGGCTCTCGCGGGAGTCCGGAAAGCGTTCGCGTAGCTGGAAAGCGTAACTGGCTTCGGAATTGTGGTCACGCATCTTGCGCTCGATGCGCACTGCCAGCCACAGCTGCTCGGCATTAAATTCGGAAGTCGTTTTGGAAAAGCGCGTGAGATAGGATTTTGCCGCCGCATAATTGCCGCTGGCGTAATTCCAGTCAGCCAGGCCGTATAAGGCTTGCGGCATGCCGGGGGACAGAATCAAGGCACGCTGCAAGTTGCTCTCCGCGTCTTTCATCAAACCTGCCTTCTTCGAGCACACTCCCAGATTCACATAAGCCATCTCCGGCGTAGCGTAGAGCGGGTTGTCCAGTGCCTGCTTAAATTGCCTGAGTGATTCTTTCTCATGGCCGCGCTGGCACAAGAACCAGCCGTAGTTATTGTGCGTCTCCGAATTCGCCCCATCCAGTTGCAGGCTGCGCTGAAAATCCGCATCGGCCCGGTCGTCCTCACGCAGTGCCATGCGCACCAATGCACGCACATTGTAGGCAGGCGCGTAATCAGCGTCCGCCTTCATCGCCACCGCAATCTCCTGCAGGGCAACAGCGTACTGCGTGCGTTCGTAATAGGCCGCAGCCAGCTCGGTATGTATTTTGGCGACAGCATGCGCGTGAGAAACGTCTTGCTTCGGCGTATCACTCCCTCCGGAAGACGCGCACGCCGTCAATAACGAAATGATGAACAACAGACCGAATTTACTCATTGACTCGCTCCCACCAATCGATGTGTTCGTTTTGTTTTATCCTGCACTTGTCCCGCCAACTGCCCGCAGGCAGCTGCAATATCGTCGCCACGCACCTTGCGGATGGTGGTCACAATATCGGCCTGCATCAACACGTCACGGAAGCGCAACACTGCCTGCATGTCCGAGCGCTGATACGGCGCTTGCGGGAACGGATTGAAAGGAATCAGATTGAATTTGCATGGAACGTCGCGCACCAGCGCAATCAATTCCCGCGCATGTTGCACGCTGTCGTTCACGCCGGCCAGCATCACATACTCGAAGGTGACGAAGTCGCGCGGCGCCTTCTCCAGATAGCGCTGGCAGGCCGCCATTAGTTCCTTCAACGGATATTTCTGGTTGATCGGCACCAGCACGTTGCGCAGTTCATCGTTCGGCGCATGCAGCGAGATCGCCAGCGCCACCGGACACTCATCACGCAAGCGGTCCATCGCCGGAACCACGCCGGAAGTGGATACCGTTACACGGCGGCGCGACAGGCCATAGGCATTGTCATCCAGCATCAAGCGCAAGGCGTACACGGTGTTGTCGAAATTGAGCAAAGGCTCACCCATGCCCATCAGCACTACGTTGGTGATGGGCCAATTTCCATCTGCGTTTTCGCCGAGTTCATGGTTCGCCCACCACACCTGGCCGATAATCTCGGCCGTGGAAAGATTGCGGTTGAAACCCTGCTTGCCGGTGGAGCAGAACGCGCAATCCAGCGCGCAGCCGGCCTGCGTCGAGACGCACAGTGTGCCCCTGTCCTCTTCGGGGATGAACACGGTCTCCACCGCATTGCCGGTACCCACGTCCAGCAGCCACTTGCGCGTACCGTCGGAGGCGGTCTCTTCGCGCATCACCGTGGGCGCCTGAATGCAGGCGATCTGTTTGAGCTTTTCGCGAAGAGAGATCGCCAGATCGCTCATCGCATCGAAATCGGACTCCCCGGCCTTGTAGATCCAGCGCAGCACCTGCTTGGCGCGGAACGGCTTTTCGCCGTGTTCCGCGAACCATGCGGTCATCGCTGCCGGTTCAAAGTCGAGGAGGTTTTGCTTCATCGGTTGTTGCTTAACGCGAGTAAACGTTCATTGCCGGGAAGAAATAGGCAATTTCGACCGCAGCCGTTTCAGGAGCATCGGAACCGTGCACCGCGTTGGCATCGATGCTGGCCGCGAAATCGGCGCGGATGGTGCCCTTGTCGGCTTTCTTCGGATCGGTCGCGCCCATCAGGTCACGGTTCTTCAGGATGGCGCCTTCGCCTTCCAAAACCTGGATCATCACCGGGCCGGAGATCATGAAATCCACCAGATCCTTGAAGAACGGACGGGCACGGTGCACTGCGTAAAAACCTTCCGCTTCGGCGCGCGACAGATGTGTCATGCGCGCAGCCACGATCTTCAGGCCAGCGCCTTCGAAACGGCTATAGATTTGACCGATAACATTCTTCGCGACAGCATCGGGTTTGATGATAGAAAGGGTACGTTCGACAGCCATGCTTCTCTCCAAGTGATTAGTAAATCAGAAAATTCTGAGTGCGCGATTCTATCAGGGTTTGGCCGCCCTGTCGCAGTCTGGGAGCCTATGTCACGACGAGCCCGGGTTCAGATTCCGCTGTCTGAAAATCGGATGAAATGGCCACCCCGATAACAGCCACGAGCGCATCGCCGCAATACAGCAGCGGCAGGCGCTCGCGCTGCCAGGGCGGGACGCGATGTTCCTGCAACAAATTCTTCAGGCTGCGCGTCGCGGCATTTGCATGCGGGCGCAGCATCTCGCCGCCGCTACGCAAACGCAGTGTTACCGGCGCACCACGCAACTTCTTCAGGCTGACCCCCGCCCCTTGCGTCTGAGTAAAAATCAGGCGCATATTCAGCGCAGGCCAGTCCAGTTCGGCCTCGCCATGCCACGGCAACACCAAATTCCGGTCGAAATCACCCTGAGCGCGCAACACATAAACCTTGCCCTGATAGCGCTTTACCTGCCAGCCCCCGAATTCGACGCATACGGCAGCATCTTCCCGCGCATCGAGCAATTGATGCAGCATCTCACCAAGCTGCACGGCCTGCGGCATGGGCGCGCCCAGCTTGTGCAGCCAATAGCGCAGCAGATTCTTGCCTCGAGAATGAGGAAGTTTACGCAAAAGGGATATTTCCAGAGGCGCATTGCCCGCCAAGCCTTGCGCATCCTGCTGCGCCAACTCGTCGAGCAATTCATTCGCTTCGGCAAAGTGTTTTGCGCTGCGCGTCAACGTATCGCGGTAAGCGAAAAAACGTTGTTCCAGCAGCGGCAACAGCCGGTGGCGCAGAAAATTGCGTGGATATCGGTCATCGGCATTGCTTTCATCCTCCACCCACTGCAACGAATTTTGTTGCGCATATCCGAGGAGCTCGCTGCGCGGAATATCCAGCAGCGGCCGCATGGTGGCATGGGTATCTGTTGTTGCCGGCTTGAACAAGGGCATCGCCGCCACGCCCTTGAGGCCCGCACCGCGCAGCAATTGCAGCAACAGCGTTTCCGCCTGGTCGTCGGCATGATGCGCCAGCGCAACGATATCGCAGGAGAGTCTGGCGAAGGCGGCATGACGCAGCTTGCGTGCGGCCGCCTCGACGCCATGCTCCCCGCGCAACGGCGCGACATCGACGCGTTCGATGTGCAGCGGAACACTGGATCGCCGGCAAAGATCGGCGCAAAAATCCGCCCACGCATCGGCATTCGGGCTGATACCGTGATGTACGTGCAGCGCAGAAAGACGCCAATCAAGGCGTGGAGCAAGGGTGTGCAACAGATGCAGCAGCACGACGGAATCCATGCCGCCGCTCAAACCGATCAGAATGTGACTGTGCTTGGGAAGGAACGGCGCGAGGCGCGCCGCCACGGTGTCAGCTAAGTTCGATTTCCTTGAACTTGCCATAGCTCATCAAGCGGGTGAAGCGCGCTTGCAACATCTCATCCGTGGTTTGAGATTGCACTTGCTTGAGCGTGTCTTGCAAAGCCTTCTTCATGGTCTGCATCATCGCCGGATAATCGCGGTGCGCGCCTCCCAAAGGCTCGCTGACGATCTTGTCGACCAGTCCCAGCGTCTTCAGCCGCGTCGCCGTAATGCCCAACGTTTCCGCAGCTTCAGATGCCTTGTCCGCGCTCTTCCACAAGATGGAGGCGCAACCTTCCGGAGAAATGACCGAGTAAGTTGCATATTGCAGCATCAGCATGGCATCACCCACGGCAATGGCCAATGCGCCGCCGGAACCGCCTTCGCCAATGATGGTGCAAATCATCGGCACCTTCAGCTCCGCCATCACGTACAAATTCTTGCCGATCGCTTCTGATTGGCCGCGCTCTTCCGCGCCCACACCTGGATAGGCACCCGGTGTATCGATGAAAGTCATGATCGGAATGCCGAACTTCTCGGCCAGACGCATCAAACGCATCGCCTTGCGATAGCCTTCCGGGCGCGGCATGCCGAAATTGCGGTATTGGCGCTCCTTGGTGTCGCGGCCTTTTTGATGGCCGATGACCATTACGCTTTGCCCGTTGAAACGCGCCAGGCCGCCCACGATGGCGGGGTCGTCGGCATAGGCTCGGTCGCCATGCAACTCTTCAAAATCGGTGAACAGATGCTCGATGTAATCCAGCGTGTACGGGCGCTGCGGATGACGTGAGACCTGGGAAATCTGCCACGGCGTGAGCTTGGCGTAGATATCCTTGGTCAGCGACTGGCTCTTCTTCTGCAGCCTGCCGATCTCGTCAGAAATATCGAGTGCGGAGTCGTCCTGCACGTAACGCAACTGCTCAATCTTGTTTTCCAGCTCAGAGACCGACTGCTCGAAATCCAGGAAGGTAACTTTCATCTGCACAATATCCGGGTTGTCTGGGGGCGCATGATACAGGAATCGGCCCCATGAATTAACCCCTCCGCTAGCCCAGCGAGAAGAAACGTTTAATGGTGGAAAGAATCTCCCGGCGCTGTTGCGACAGATCCTTGTGTCCGCCTGTTGCATCGAGATTCTGCATCGCCGTATCCAGCTCCGCCCGGCGCGCGACGAGGATGTGGGATATTTCCTCGGCGATGCCCGGACGCGCATGCAGCATTTCCTCCACCGCCTCTTTGTCGATGCGGTAGCACTCCACATCGGTCTTGGCGACGACCGACGCCGAACGCGGCGCACCGGTCAGCAGCCCCATCTCGCCGAAGAAGTTGCCACGACCCAGCGTGCGCACGAGGCGCCGTTTGCGGTGGGGGAGATCGACATAAACCTCGGCCTCGCCGTTGATGATGACATACAGCCAATCCGATTTTTCATCGCCCTGCCGGGTGATGACATTCCCCTTGGCGAACGGAGAATATCTCAGGCGCTCCGCCAACCCCTTGAGCTCGGCATCGTTCAGCTGGGAGAACAGTTCCACGCGACGCAAGGTCTTGATGCGCAGTTGCACTTCGCGCTGATGCATCGCCTCCTCGTATTTTTCATTTTCCTTGGTGATGTAAATATTGCTGCCTTCCAGCGCCAGCTTGATCCCGGCCCGCTGCAAGGCGCTCATGATGTGCCAGCGCAGCATGGCATCGGTCGGATCGTCCTGCATCAGGTCAGTCAGCCAGTAACGCAGCGCATAGCGCGCATAGCCCTTGCTGTCCATATCCATCAGGATGCAGCTCGGCGCAGGCGTTTTCGCCACATTGGCGATCTCGGTCTGCAAAATGGAACTTTCGACCACCCCCACTACCCGGGTCGGCGCCGTATCCAGCCCCACGTTGAACCACACCCAGCGCCGCCACTGCACCGGCTGGTCGGTGCGCCGCCCCAGCACCAGGAACTTGTTCTTCATCAGTTGCGAATTGGGAAATACCACGGTTTCCCAGTTGCGCGTCTCCACCAGCGTGGAACGCCAGCGGATATCCACCACCTTACCGGCGATGTCGTCCACCTTGATCCAGTCCCCGACCTCGATGGAGTTATCCAGCTGTAAAGCCAGGCCGCCGAGAATATTGCCCAACGTATCCTGCATGGCAAACGCGACCACCGCTGTAATGACGGCCGATGTCGCCAGGATGCTGCCCAGGTCCAGGCCGGCATAACGCAGCCGCACCATGAACCAGGCAAGGTAAGCGATGATGACGAAGATATCTTCCGTGATGCGCGGCGGCCGGAATTTAAAGGCCGGCAGCGCAATGCGGAACACCAGCTGCCCCCACAGGCGTATCACCGCCACTCCTGCGCCAATGACAAAAATCTCACGCGTCACCGCGGCGGCGCGGGCAAGGTCCAGAGCGTGCAACAGCCCGCCGACGAGTTCGCCGAACAGGCACACGAAGAAAAAGCCCAGCGTATTGATGAGGCTCTGGCGCTCCTCATACCGGAAATAGAAGAGCAAGACTGCGATAACCAGCACCGTGATCAGCAGCGGGAGCGTTTCCTCGCCCCAGAAAAAACCGATCATGTCGTTCCAGAAAGTCATAGCGTCGAATCAGTATTGGGTATCAGTGCATTCTACACTGCGTACCGCGCCAGCGAATGTGCCGGCCGCCAGAGTTTCCACGCCGAAGCCGGCGTCAATTCGAAGCGCTGCGCTGCCTTATCCTGCAGCACCTCCAGCGTGAGATGCTGCAGGCGCCCAGTCCGCAGCGCGCGCAACAAAAACTGGCATTGCTGCTCGATCCTTTGCAACTCTTCGCGCCAAGCGAAATAGTCGCCACGCTGCTGTGCAGCGCTCAACGTTTCATCCACCCAGAGTCCGCGTTCGCCCTTGGCCCCCAGCACGCCTTGCAGCGACGAAGCGCGCGGAATTGCCGCCACCCGCGCGAATGCCTCAGCCAACTCACTGCTACCCCCGCAAACATCGAATGGACGCTGCAACGGCGCCGTGTAGCCGCCACCCCAAAACCACAGGCTGTTGATGAGCAGTTCGCCGCGCGCCTCGCGGGCCTGGTTCGCCGGGTACGCATACAGCAACATCTGCACTTCCGTCGCAATACGCTGCCAGTGCAAGGCATCCGCGCCCTGCGGCTGATGAAATTTTGCATCGCACCAGACCACCTGCTGCAACGGCGTGGTGGCGAGTTGCGGCTCAGCTTCCAACCGGACATACCAGCGCCGGGGATGCGGCGCAAAGAATTGCATTCCCATCCCGTCGAAATGCGCATTCAGCTTCGCGCACAACGCTGCCGCCTCTTCTTCACCCGGCGACACATCGGGCAACAACAGCATCTGCGCGCGCTGCAACTGCAGACTCACCGGATCGGCACATAGCCAATAGCCCTCGCCCGCCGCCAAACCATCTGCCGCAGCCCGCACCGGAGCAACTCCGTTCGCACCGAACGTGGCACAGAACCAATCTTCCAAAGTCCCGATAGGGGATGCACTCGCCGTGCTGCGGGCCAGCACTCTTTCCAGCGCCGGCAGATGCAGTCCGGCACACACTTCGGCGGCGATGTCTTGCGGGGGGAACAGGTCGGGGATGAGCAGGTGCAGATGGTTCATGCAGCTTAGTTTAACAGGGCATTGGCCGAGTAAAACTGTTTGAGAGAATTATTCGAACACGGCCCCTTTAGTCACCCGGGTTTGCCGTTGACTTTGATGAGTTTTGCAGGGGGGCATGTCGACACATATGGCGCTTGATCTCCAGGCGTCACACCCATGAACACATGGAGGTCAACTACGATCTTGTAGAGCTTGCCATGAAACTCGGCCATGAACACAGCCTGGTCGTTGCCAACGTAATTGGGCTCGGCATCGTAGCGATACCAAGTGCGTCCCGTGTTATCAACTACTGGCGTAATTTTCCCATGGGTCGCATTTTTCAGCAGAGTAGTTTTGACGGCGGCCAAATCAACATCGTAGCCTCCCTCAAAATAATTTTTGAGCAGATAAGCTGGATCAACCGCGCGCATGGCTGATCTTGGGTCGCCAATGCTGTCGGTTTCCTGGCAGTCCTTAAGGATAAAGTCGTAACTAAAAGGGGCCTGGCTCGAATTATTTTCCGCCGCCACCACCTCCCCCGCCATCCCCATCGCACACATCATTGCCGCAACACATCCGATGGTTTTCCGCATGCCGCCCCCTGATGAATTTGTGGCGACACCCTATCCGCCAAGCCGCATCCGGTCAATATGCCGTTTGGCTAATCTTTTCTCATCCCGGTCCTTCTTATGGCACACTAGCGCCCGTCGTCATTTCGAGCCGCCGCCTTGCAACCTTACGAACTCTTCATCGGTCTGCGCTACACCCGCGCCAAACGCCGCAACCATTTCATCTCCTTCATTTCACTGATTTCCATGCTGGGCATCGGCCTGGGCGTGATGGCGCTGATCGTGGTGCTGTCGGTGATGAACGGCTTCCAGAAAGAAATTCGCGCCCGCATCCTCGGCGTTACGCCGCATATCCAGGTCAGCAGCGACAGCGGCCAGCTGAATGATTGGCAGCGCGCTTTGAGCATCGTCGCCAAGGACCCCGAAGTGCGCGCCGCCGCACCTTATGTCAGCGGCCAGGGCATGGTGTCGCTGAACGAGAGCGTGCAAGGCGTGATGGTGCGCGGCATATTGCCCGATGCGGAACAGAAGCTCACCGCGCTGGGCGACAAGATGAAGCGCGGCGCGCTGAGCGATCTGCGCGCTGGCGAATTCAACATTGTGCTCGGCGTCGATCTGGCGCGCGCGCTCGGTGCGCGTGTCGGCGACAGCGTTTTGCTGATCACGCCGCAAGGGCAGATCACGCCCGCCGGGATGTTGCCGCGTCTGAAGCAGTTCCATGTGGTCGGCATTTTCGAGATCGGCATGTCGCCCTATGACAATGCGCTGGCCTTGATCAACCTCACCGACGCGCAAAAACTCTTCCGCATGGGCAGTTCCGTGAGCGGCATCAGCGGCAACCTGTACAACCTTGATCGCGCTCCGCAGGTCGCTTACGAGCTGGAAGACAAATTCCCCAACGATACTTACATCAGCGACTGGACGCGCCAGAACGCCAACTATTTCGCGGTGGTGGCGATGGAGAAGAAGATGATGTTCATCATCCTTTCGCTCATCGTGCTGGTCGCAGCGTTCAATATCGTCTCCACGCTGGTGATGGCCGTGACCGACAAGCAGGCCGACATCGCCATCCTGCGCACGCTGGGCGCCTCGCCGAAAAGCATCATGCAGATCTTCATGGTGCAGGGCATGCTGATCGGCCTGATCGGCATGGCGATCGGCGTGATCGGCGGCGTGGTGATCGCGCTCAACATCGGCACCATCGTCCCCTTCATCGAACATCTGTTCGGCGTGCAGTTCCTGTCCAAGGAGTTCTACTACATCAGCGAACTGCCGTCCGACCTGCAGAAGGGCGACGTGATCGTGGTCGCGTCGATGTCCTTCTTCATCAGCCTGTTCGCCACCCTCTACCCCAGCTGGCGCGCCTCCAAGGTGCAGCCGGCGGAGGCACTGCGTTATGAATAACAGGATCGAGGATCGGGGATTGAGGATCGGGGAGCGTGGTTCGGAGAACGGGGCAGTCATTTCCTGCCGCGATTTAAAGAAAACTTATTCGCAGGGTGATCTGAGCGTCGCGGTACTGAACGGGGTGAACCTCGATGTGGCACGCGGCGAACGTATCGCCATCGTTGGTGCGTCCGGCTCCGGCAAGAGCACCCTGCTGCACCTGCTCGGCGGGCTCGACACCATCACTGGCGGCAGCGTCAGTATTTTGGGGCAAGACGTCGCGAAGATGAACGAGACGCAGCGCGGCGAACTGCGCAACCGCTCGCTCGGTTTCGTCTATCAGTTCCATCACCTGCTGCCGGAATTCACCGCGCTGGAAAACGTCGCCATGCCGCTGCTGATCCGCGGCATGAAGCCCGCCGAGGCACATCCGCATGCCGCGGCCATGCTGGAACAAGTGGGACTGGCACAGCGCGTCCGCCATCTGCCCGCAGAACTCTCCGGCGGCGAGCGCCAGCGCGTCGCCGTGGCGCGCGCACTGGTCACCCAGCCTGCCTGCGTGCTGGCCGACGAGCCCACCGGCAATCTGGATCGTGCCTCGGCATCGGCACTGTTCGACCTGATGCAGTCGCTCAATGCCAAGCTCAACACCAGTTTCATCATCGTCACCCACGATCTCGAACTCGCGGGCAGAATGCAACGGCAATTGCGCCTAGTGGACGGCACGCTGCACCCGGCCTGACAGGCCGCCCATATCGCACAGGCGGCGCAGCGAACGCCAATAGCTTGCCAGCGGCATTTTTCTTCTCCCGGTAAACCCAAACGGCACCCCGTGCGTTAGTCCGAGTGCTCGCACCTTCGTTCTGCCTGCCTCGACAACTCGGCAGCGCACGCCAGCGCGAAGGGCAGGTGCATGAATTAACGGGTTTTTAACAATCGAATCAGACTCAGTACGGAAATAATTGAACATGGCAAACAAGAGATCGCTAATAGTGCTCGCCTCAATGATGGTCTGCATGACTGCAAAAGCTGAAGATGCCCCCCGGATCCAGATTCCCGCAACAATAGAGTCGGAAGTCAAAGCGCTGGGATGCGATTCCTGCCACGGCTGGACACGAACGAAATTCGGCCCCGCCTGGCAGGATGTCGCCGATCGCTACCGCGGCAAGACCAGTTATGTCTACAAGGGCTTCAACATCGACGGAGCTGGCGAAAAGCTCCCGCTCGTGGAAGGACTGGTGAAAAAGGTTTCCAAGGGTGGAAAGGGTGAATGGAATGAATTCATCCCGATGGTTCCCAATGATTCCAAGGGCAGCAATGTCGCCGAGATCACCAGCATCGTGAATTTCATCCTCTCCATCCCGCCCAAGAACTAGGTTACCGGGAGGGAATAAAAAATCCCGGCTTGCCGGGGTTTTTTAGCGTGGATTACTGCCCGCACTTGCAGCCCGAAAGCGGAAAAGGCGGTTCATTTGCCATGGCGCCGGAACCATTTCCACACGACATACTGGCGCCACACCAAACGCACGATAATATAACCGCCGAGCGCCAGTCCCACGGCCAGCAGAGGCAGGCCTATCAACAGTGGCTTGCCCAGCGCCATCAGCCATCCCCATACCTGAGCGAACCCGTTGTGCCAATCCAATTCCGGGAACGCGGGCACAACGCTGCCATTCGATGCGCCGCTTACCCAGATGCCAATTTCATATGCCAACAGGTATAAAGGCACGATGGTGAACGGGTTGGTGTAGAGAGTGGTGAAGACCGCCACCGGCAGATTGACGCGAAACAAGATCGCCAGCAAGGCCGCGGAGATCATCTGCAACGGCCCCGGTATCAGTCCGCAAAACAAGCCGATCGCCACGCCCCCGGCCACCGAGCGGCGATGCAAATGCCACAGATTGGGATGTCGCAGCCAATGCTGCACTGGACGCAGCCAGCGGTGGCGCCGGATGCTGTCATGGTCGGGCAATCGATCTCGGAAGAATCTGCGCATGGCTTGATTCTATGTTTTTAAGTTACGCTATGCATCATGGGGCACCTCTAATAATTCAAAGTTCTAAGCAAGACAAGGCGTGAGCAAAAAATTGCGACGCAGCATATGCGGTCGTGACACGGTGCGGCGGAGCCGTCTGGTGCGGGAATGACCGCTAGCGCCATCTCCCGCAAGCGGCTGCGTTGCAGTAACGTGTCGATGGCGCATATGTAAGGAGTAATTATTTGTGAGCAACGCAGTATTGCGACGAAAACGCAGTTTCAGTGAAGACTAACCTAGGTTATGTCGGAACTAAATTTGAATTATTAGAGGCGCCCCTTGGTTTCTTTCGCACTATTCTTCGCCCTTGGCGTGTGGTATCTGCAACTGCAAGCCTCGCTGCCCGCGCTTCCCGTCTATTGGCCGCTGGCCGCGTTTGTCCTTTTACTGCCACGTGCGAACGGCAGGTTATTGATGTCAATTCGCAGCACGGTCCTGCTGCTCGGCGCGGCAGTGCTGGGCTACAGCTACGCGGCATGGATAGCCCAACACCGTCTTGCAGACAGGCTGCCGGATGAATGGCAGGGCAAGAATATCGTCATCATCGGCACCGTGGCGGAAATGCCGCGCTTGCACGAGCGCGGCCTGCGCTTCGCCTTCGACGTCGACAGCGTACTGACGCCCGATGCACATGTGCCACACCATATCCAGCTCGCCACCTACGACAGCAACGGCAGCACCCCGCTCAAACCGAGTGCCGGCGAACGCTGGCAGCTCACCGTGCGCCTGAAACAGCCGCATGGCACCAGCAATCCCTACAACTTCGACTTCGAGATGTGGGCGCTGGAGCGCGACATCCGCGCCGTCGGCTATGTCTATGCCAAGGGCGACAACGTCATGCTTTCCGACCAGTCCGCCAGCCCGGCTTATCTGGTGCAGCGCCTGCGCGAAACCGTGCGCACGCATTTCCAGAAGACCCTGAGCGACGCGCCTTACACCGGCGTGCTGACCGCACTGGCGATCGGCGATCAGTCCGGCATCACGCAGGCCGAATGGCAGGTGTTCACGCGCACCGGCGTCAATCATCTGATGAGCATCTCGGGCCTGCATATCACCATGCTCGCCGGACTGGTGTTCACCGCTGTCTATTGGTTATGGCGGCGCAGTGCCCGCCTTACGCTCTGGCTCCCTGCCCGCAAGGCGGCCGCGCTGGCGGGCCTGTGCGCGGCGTTGTTCTACACCCTGGTATCCGGGTACGAAGTGCCGGCACAACGCACGCTGTATATGGTGGCAACCTTCACCGCGATGCTGCTGCTATCGCGCAACGTCTCGCCCTCGCAACTGTTGGCGACTGCGCTCGTCGTGGTATTGCTCGCCGACCCGTGGGCAGTGATGTCGCCCGGCTTCTGGCTATCGTTCGGCGCAGTCGCACTGATTTTCTACGTCACCGCGAACCGGCTGGGGAAGCAGCATTGGCTGCGCGAGTATGGCAAGGTGCAGTGGGCGATGATGATCGGCCTGATCCCGCCGCTGCTCGTGCTGTTTCAGCAATTGTCGCTGGTCGCGCCGCTCGCCAATGCCTTCGCCATCCCCTTGGTGAGTTTCGTGGTGGTTCCACTCACCCTGCTCGGCACCCTGCCGCCGTTCGAATGGATGCTCTACATCGCGCACGAGGCAATGGCCTTGTGCATGTACCTGCTCGGAATGCTGGACAAGTTGCCTTATACAGTATGGGTACAGCATGCGCCCCCGCTCTGGACGGTCTGCTTCGGTATCTTTGGCGCCCTGTGGATGCTTGCCCCGCGCGGCCTTCCGTTACGCTGGGCAGGCGTGGTGATGCTGCTGCCGATGTTCCTCGTCACTCCCGCCACACCTCCGGCAGGCACGGCACACATCACGGTATTTGATGTCGGGCAAGGCCTCTCGGTGGCCGTGCAGACGCGCGACCATGCCCTGCTGTATGACACCGGCCCCGACTTTTCCGGCGAATCGGACAGCGGCAACCGCATCCTGCTGCCGGCGCTGCGCGGCATGGGCATCATGCAACTGGATACGCTCGTCCTGTCGCATGATGACGTTGATCACATCGGCGGCACGGAGTCGGTGCTGCAAGGGATCCCGGTAAAGAATGTCATCTCCTCGTTGCCGGGCACGCACCCCAGATTGCGCCTCGCCGCGCACAATGAGGCCTGCGCCGACGGACAAGCCTGGGACTGGGATGGAGTGCACTTCGAAATGCTGCACCCCGCCGCCGCACAAGACCTCGATGCGCCCGAGCATGACAACGAGCGCAGCTGCGTGTTGCGCATCAGCGCGGGACAGCACAGCATCCTGCTTGCCGGCGACATCGAGAAGCTTTCCGAGTCGCGCTTGCTGAAGCTGCACGCAAAAGAACTGCCCGCCACGCTCCTGGTCGTGCCGCATCACGGCAGCAAGAGCTCTTCCTCGCCGGCCTTCGTGGATGCGGTGCATCCGCGCTATGCCGTGTTCACGGCAGGCTACTTAAACCGCTTCGGTCATCCGAAAGAAGAAGTGATGGAACGCTACCGCGCTGCGGGCAGCGAGGCATTCCGGTCAGACGCAGACGGCGCGATTGATATTGCGCTGGACGCGCAGAATTTAAAAATCGAGCGTTACCGCAAAGGCCATGCCCGTTACTGGCAAATTGGCGCTAGGCAATCAGGACGGGCTCTTGATAAATTCGGTGAATGACTCCGGCTGCATCGGTCGCGCTGCCCGACATGGGCAAACTCCAGACCTGGTTGCGAAGTCGCAAAGTACGCAGCGCAATGAGGCCGCCGAGCACCCAGTCACGGCCTTCCCCAGTTGAATCCATGCTAAAGAAGAAGGCTCCTATCTATTGCGCTTTCAACGCAGCCAACACTTCTTCCAGCATCTTTTTGGCGTCGCCGAACAGCATGCGGTTGTTCTCTTTGTAGAACAGCGGATTGTCCACACCCGCATAACCCGAAGCCATGCTGCGCTTCATCATGATCGAGGTCTTGGCCTTCCACACTTCCAGCACCGGCATCCCGGCGATGGGGCTGCCCGGCTCTTCCTGTGCCGCCGGATTCACGATGTCGTTGGCGCCGATCACCATGGCGACATCCGTATCCGGGAAGTCCTCATTGATCTCGTCCATCTCCATCACGATGTCGTATGGCACCTTCGCTTCGGCCAGCAACACGTTCATGTGACCGGGCATGCGGCCTGCCACCGGATGGATGCCGAAGCGCACGTTGATCCCCTTCTCGCGCAGGTACTGGGTAATTTCGAACACCGTGTGCTGGGCCTGCGCCACTGCCATGCCGTAACCGGGAACGATGACCACGTTCTTGGCTTCGCGCAGCAACTCGGCGGTCTCGACAGCATTGATGGACACCACTTCGCCCGCGGGTTGTGCAGCTCCGCTGGCGGCAGGAACCTTGCCGCCCCCGGTGCCAAAGCCGCCGGCAATCACGCTGATGAAGTTGCGGTTCATCGCGCGGCACATGATGTAGGAAAGGATGGCACCGGAAGAACCCACCAGCGCACCGGTCACGATCAGCAAGTCATTGTTCAGCATGAAGCCCGTTGCGGCAGCGGCCCAACCGGAATAGCTGTTGAGCATGGATACCACCACCGGCATATCGGCCCCGCCGATGGCCATCACCATGTGGATACCGAACAGCAGCGCTATCACCGTCATCACGGCCAAGGCCACCATGCCCGCGCTGACCGACTCGGCGTGCAGGAAAACAGCCCCGAAGTAGATTACGGCCAGAAGTCCGGCAAGATTGAGGAAATGGCGTCCCGGCAGTAACAGGGGCTTGCCGCCGATCTTGGCCGAGAGCTTGCCGAAAGCAATGAGGGAACCGGAGAAAGTGACCGCACCGATCAGGATACCGACATAGATCTCGATTTCGTGGATGGCTTTTTCGGCGCTGGTCAAATTGGCTGCAGCCGCCGGGTCGATATAGTTGGCGAAACCGACCAGACAGGCAGCCATACCGACCAGGCTGTGCATCAGCGCAACCAGTTCAGGCATTTGCGTCATCTTCACCACACGTGCGGCGATGAGACCGATGCTGCCGCCGACCAGCATGGCAACGATGATCCAGGGAACGCCCGCCAACGAGACACGGGGGCCGAACACCGTTGCCAGCACGGCGACGGTCATGCCGATCATGCCGAAGAGGTTGCCGCGACGCGACGACACCGGACTGGAAAGACCGCCGAGACTCAGGATGAAAAGAATGATCGCGCCGATATAAGAGACTGTAGACAAGCTTGCGGACATCATATTGTTTCCCTTATTTGCGGAACATCGCCAGCATGCGCTGGGTAACGGCAAAACCGCCGAACATGTTGATCGAAGTGAGCACGATGCCGAATATGGCCAGCCAGCGTATCCATTCATCCGGACGCGCTTCCCCGCCACCCAGCAGCGGGGGCGCGATCTGCACCAACGCACCGATGGCGATGATGCTGCTGATCGCATTGGTGACGCTCATCAACGGCGTATGCAAGGCGGGCGTGACGTTCCACACCACCATGTAACCGACGAAACAGGCCAGCACGAAAACGGTGAAATGCCCCAGGAAAGCCGCCGGTGCGCTGGCGCCGATCACCCAGAACAACAGTGCGGCCACACCGAACATGACCGCCAGCCCGGTACCGGACATCGGCGCACTCGGCTCGCCATGTGCAGGCGCGGGCGTGGCGGGTTTGGCCACCGGCTTGGCCGCAGCAGCGGGCAGTTTCGGCGCCGGTGCCGGCCAAGTGATCTCGCCGTCCTTGATGACTGTCAGGCCGCGGATGGCGTCATCTTCCATGTTGACGTTGATGTTGCCGTCCTTGGTCTTGCAGAGCTCTTCGATCAGACGCAGCAGATTGGTCGAGTACAGCGTGGAAGATTGCTTGGCCAGACGGCTATTCAAATCGGTGTAACCGACGATGGTCACGCCGTGTTTCACCACCGCCTTGCCGGGTTCGGTCAATTCGCAGTTGCCGCCGCGCTCGGCCGCCATATCGACGATGACGCTGCCCGGCTTCATGCTCTGCACCATCTCGGCGGTGATCAGCCTGGGCGCAGGCTTGCCCGGAATCAATGCAGTGGTGATGATGATGTCCACTTCCCTGGCCTGTTTGGCGTACATCTCGCGCTGTGCCTGCTGGAAGCCTTCGCTCATCACTTTGGCGTAACCGCCGCCGCCGCCGCCCTCTTCCTCATACTCGACTTTTACGAATTCGCCGCCCAGCGACTTGACCTGGTCGGCCACTTCGGCACGGGTGTCGTTGGCGCGCACGATGGCGCCCAGACCGGCAGCGGTACCGATCGCAGCCAGACCGGCCACGCCGGCACCGGCGATGAACACCTTGGCTGGCGGTACTTTACCGGCCGCCGTGATCTGTCCATTGAAGAAGCGGCCAAAGACGTTGGCCGCCTCGATGACGGCGCGGTAGCCGGCAACGCCTGCTTGCGACGTCAATGCATCCATTTTCTGGGCGCGGCTCAGCATGCGCGGCAGTGCATCGATGGCGAGCACCGTCGCCTTCTTGGCCGCCAGTTGCTGCATCAGTTCCGGGTTTTGTGCCGGCCAGACAAAGCCGATCAGGGTGCCGCCTTCGCGCATCAGGCCTACCTCGGCACTCGTGGGAACGGCCACCTTGAATACGATGTCGGACTCTGCCCACAACTTGGCAGCACCGACGACAATGTCTGCGCCGACGGCGCGATAAGAATCGTCGCTGAAATTGGCCGCCTCACCTGCACCGGATTCGACTGCAACCTTAAACCCCAGCTTGATCAGCTTCTCGACAACATCAGGAACAGTGGCAACCCGCTTTTCCCCGACAAGCGTCTCCGCAGGAACTCCAATACGCATAAAAGCACCTCTTTTTGACGTAGCACAGCAAAACGCCCAGTCAACCCGGGCGCGATTTTTTCAATTCTGCGGATTATATACGAGCTTGTTACTCGGCTACACAAGCTTGTTCGCTGGCAAAGAAAAAGGCACGCCGGGCGTGCCTTCCTGGTTAACTGCTCACTGCAAGCTCAGGCAGCGATTTTCTTGCATTCCGCATAGCAGGCTGCGCAAGCCTCCTTGCAGGCCTTGCATTCCGGATGCTGTTCAGTCTTCTTGCATTCCTCTTCGCACTCCTTGCAGATATCCATCGCCACCTTCGCCAGTTGCGGCAGATGACTGGGCTCTGCCGAGGCCAGCTGCTGCAAGGCGGTGCAGATAGCCGCGGCCTGGCTCGAAGACTTGGCGCAGGCAGCCATGCTCTTGTCGCCTTGCCCCAACAGAACAAGGCAATGCTGCAAACAGACGTTCGCCTTGAGCGCGCAATCGGCAGCGACCGCGATCAATTTGTCGTTGCGCGACGACATTGCGTGATGGTCGTGCGCCATCGCCATGTCCATGTGATCATGCTCGTGCTCTGCGGCAAAAACTTTACCAGTGGTCGCCGCGGCCGCAAATGCTGCCGCACCAAGCAGTAATTCTCTGCGATTCATCGTACATTTCCCCCTTAGTTAGATTTGTGCCTGCATAGACTGGCACAGCCTAGTTAATACCATCACTGCCTAATGAAAGAAAGCTCGCTCACTCCCACATGCTGCGGCGGGAAATTAGCCGGGGCATGTTTTTGCTCACCCTGAAAGACCCACGAGTTAAAAACCTTTCGTCAACCACGGCTACCCCGAACCGATGCTGCATAAAATGTCTTGACATGTATTTTATTCCTGACTAAATTAGTCGCCATAGTGTTTTAGTCAACTATTAGTCGCACACGATTC
>Ga0316624_10000018_pt1 | contig 46583 bp, 52 predicted proteins | sample OWC_Aug_N3_C1_D5_FD_207657 | JGI IMG/M metagenome (GOLD analysis project Ga0316624, IMG submission 207657) | Wetland soil microbial communities from Old Woman Creek delta, Ohio, United States - OWC_Aug_N3_C1_D5_A | ecosystem: Environmental > Terrestrial > Soil > Wetlands | place: USA: Ohio... | reverse complement strand
CGCCGGACACCGCGGAAATCCGCATCGGCGTGACCAGCCACGGCAAGAACGCGCGCGAAGCGAGCGAGGCCAACGCCAAGCAGATGACGGCCGTGATGACGGCAATCAAGGACCGCGGCATCGCCGAGCGCGACATCCAGACCTCGCGGCTGTCGTTGCAGCCGCAATACGATCCCAACAAGGCGGGCCCCGCCCGCCTGCTCGGCTTCCAGGTCACCAATCAGCTCATGGTGAAGATCCGCGATATCGACCGTCTGCCCGCCATCCTCGACCATGCTATCGCGGCTGGCGCCAACGAGATGTCGGGCATCGAGTTCGAAGTGTCCGGGCAATCCAAGCTGCTCGATCAGGCGCGCGACGAGGCGATCGCCGACGCCCGCCGCAAGGCCGACCTCTATGCCAAGGCCGCCGGCGCCAAGCTCGGCCGGGTGGTGGCGATCATCGAGGAGGGCGCGCCCACCCCGCCGCGGCCTTTGGCCGCCATGCGCGCCGGCGCTGGCGCGGTGCCGGTGGCGCCGGGGGAGCAGACCCTGCGGGCGACCGTCGCGGTGAGCTACGAGTTGGTGCCCTAAAGCTGTTCGCCTTGACTTAGCGGGGTCGGATCCCTAGGTTCCGCGCGCCTTCGCTAAAGACGTGAATTTCCGAGTTCCGCCGCCCGGTCCTTTTAGAGGCCGGAGGCCCCGCCCGACAGCGCGATGCGCCCTCGGGCGCAAAGGTGTTTTTGCATAGGCCCGTCGGAGACGAGCCGTTCTTGGGATGTGAAATGTTCGACTCACTGTCGGAAAAGCTCGGCGGCATTCTCGACCGCCTCACCCGCCGCGGCGCGCTGCAAGAGGCCGACGTCGACGCCGCCTTGCGCGAGGTGCGGCGCGCGCTCTTGGAGGCCGACGTCGCGCTCGAGGTGGCGCGCGCTTTCACCGACGAGGTGAAGAAGCACGCGGTCGGCGTCGAGGTGATGAAATCGGTCACTCCCGGCCAGATGGTCGTCAAGATCGTGCACGACCAGCTCGTGCAGACGCTGGGCGCGCAGGGCCAGAGTATCGATCTTGCCGCCGCGCCGCCGGTCGCCATCATGATGGTCGGCCTGCAGGGCTCGGGCAAAACTACCACCACCGCCAAGATCGCCAAGCGGCTCGCCGAACGTCAGCGCCAGAAGGTGCTGATGGCCTCGCTCGACGTGCGGCGGCCGGCGGCGATGGAGCAGCTCGCCGTGCTCGGCCGCGAGACGGGCATCGACACGCTGCCGGTGGTCGAAGGCCAGACGCCGCCGCAGATCGCCAAGCGCGCTCTCGAAGCGGCGCGCCTTAACGGCTACGACGTGGTGATGCTCGACACCGCCGGCCGCACCACCCTCGACGAGGCGATGATGAGCGAGGCGGCCGAGGTCAAGCGCGCCGCCAATCCGCACGAGGTGCTGCTGGTCGCCGACAGTCTGACGGGCCAGGACGCGGTCAATCTCGCGCGCGCCTTCGACGAGCGCGTCGGGCTGACCGGCATCGTGCTCACGCGCGTCGACGGCGACGGCCGCGGCGGCGCGGCGCTATCCATGCGCGCGGTCACCGGCAAGCCGATCAAGCTGATTGGCACCGGCGAGAAGCTGGACGCGCTGGAAGAGTTCGAACCGTCGCGCATCGCGGGCCGCATCCTCGGCATGGGCGACGTCGTGGCGCTGGTGGAGAAGGCCGCCGCCACCATCGACGCCGAGAAGGCGATGCGCGCCGCCGAAAAGATGCGCAAGGGCGCCTTCGATCTCTCCGACCTGCGCGATCAACTTACGCAGATGCAGGCCATGGGCGGCATGAGCGGGTTGATGGGCATGCTGCCGGGCGTGGCCAAGATGAAGAACCAGCTCGCGCAAGCCAATATCGACGAGACGGTGATCAAGCGTCAGGTCGCCATTATCGATTCGATGACGCCGCGCGAGCGCCGCAACCCGGACATTCTCAAGCACAGCCGCAAGAAGCGCATCGCCGCCGGCTCCGGCACCAAGGCCGAAGACATCAACAAGCTTTTGAAGATGCACCGCACCATGGCCGACATGATGAAAGCGATGGGCGGCGCCAAGCGCGGCCCGCTCGCCGGGCTTGCGCAAGCGATGGGCTTCGGCGCCGCCATGCCGTCGGCGGAGGAGATGAAGAAACTCGCCGAGCAAATGCCCGCCGGCGGCCTGCCGCCCAACATGCCGGGCCTTCCGAAACTGCCGCCGAATTTCCCCGGCGCGCCGGGCGGTCTGCCCGGCCTCGGGCCCAAGTTTCCTGGATTGCCGGGATTGCCCGGACAAGGAAAAAAGAAATGAAAGTGTTCACCCTCACCCGTCATTCCGGCGCGCCGCGAGGCGTCAACCCCGGAATGACAGCGTTCTAGTCAGAAAGGAAAACGTGAATGTCTCTCGTCATCCGCATGGCCCGCGCCGGAACCAAGAAGCGGCCGTTCTATCACATCGTCATCGCCGACTCGCGCGCGCCGCGCGACGGCCGCTTCATCGAGCGCATCGGTTATTTCAATCCGTTGCTGCCGAAGGAAAAGACCGAGCGGCTCAAGCTCGATCTCGACAAGGTCAAGGACTGGATGAAGAAGGGCGCGCAGCCGTCCGACCGCGTGATGCGCTTCCTCGACGCCGCCGGCATCCTGAAGCGGCCGAAACGCAACAATCCGGAAAAGGCGATCCCGCGCAAGGAGCGCAAGGCCAAGGAAGCGGAAGAGACCAAGGCCAGGGAAGGCGCCGACGCCGCCGCCAAGACCGCGGCGACAGCCAAGGCTGCCTCCGACAAAGCCGCCGCCGACAAGGCCAAGGCCGAGAAGCCGGCCGAAGCCGCGGCGAGCTGATGACCTGACGCCGTGGCCGAGCGCATCCGCGTCGCCCGCATCGGGGCCGCGCACGGTGTCCGCGGCGAAGTGAAGCTGTGGCCGTTCACGCAAGATCCGCTGGCGGTCGCCGGCTACGGTCCGCTGGAAACCGAAGACGGCGCGCGGCGTTTTACCATCGAGGCGCTGCGCCCGGCCAAGGATTTCCTGGTCGCGCGCATCGCCGGCGTAAAGGATCGCGACGCGGCGGAGAAACTCAAGAACATCGAATTGTTCGTGCCGCGCGAGCGGCTGCCGCCGATCGAGGAAGCCGACACTTACTATCATGCCGACCTGGTCGGGCTCTCGGCGGTGACAGCAGGCGGTGAGACGATTGGCACCGTGAGCGCGGTGCATAATTTCGGCGCCGGCGACATCATCGAGATAAAGCCTGCCGGCGGCGGGCAGACGCTGATGCTGCCATTCACCGAGGCGGTGGTGCCAGAGATCGACATGGCGGCGCGCAGGATCGTTGTCGTGCCGCCGGCGGCGAGCGAGTAGCAGCCATGTGGCGCGCGAGCGTGTTGACGATCTTCCCCGAGATGTTTCCAGGCCCGCTGGCCTCGAGCCTCGCCGGCAAGGCGCTCAACGCCGGCATCTGGTCGCTCGACATCCACGATATTCGCAACGCCGCCACCGACAAGCACCGCACAGTCGACGACACGCCGGCGGGCGGCGGGCCCGGCATGGTCATGAAGGCCGACGTGCTGGCGCGCGCGCTCGACGGCGTGCCGCACGACACCCGCCCTCGTCTGCTGATGAGCCCGCGCGGCCTACCGCTCACCCAAGGCAAAGCTGCCGCGCTCGCGCATGGGCTCGGGGCGGTCATCGTCTGCGCCCGCTTCGAGGGCGCCGACGAGCGGCTGATCAAGGCGCGCGGCCTAGAGGAGGTCTCGCTCGGCGATTTCGTGCTGTCGGGCGGCGAGATCGCGGCGCTAGCGCTGATCGACGCCTGCGTGCGCCTGCTGCCCGGCGTCATGGGCAAGGAGACCTCGGCGGCGGAAGAAAGCTTCGCCGACGGGCTGTTGGAATATCCGCAATACACACGGCCGCCGGTGTTCGAAGGCGAGCCGATCCCCGAGGTGCTCATGTCCGGCGACCATGCCAAGGTTAAGGCTTGGCGCCGCGCCCAGGCCGAAGCGCTCACCAAGGCCCGCCGCCCCGACCTCTGGGCCGCCTACCAAGCCCGGAAAAAGCCCTAAATCCGGGGCAAACGCGAGGGTGACAAGGCAGAAGCTTTGTAATACAAGCTCGCCGACCCATTCAGACCAGACACGAGCGCGCGCCGCAGGCTGGCGCTGCCGACGGAGAATTCCCCATGAACATCATCCAGCAGCTCGAAAAAGAGCAGGTCGAAAAGCTCTCGGCCGGCAAGGAAATCCCCGATTTCGCCCCCGGCGACACCGTGCTGGTGAACGTCAAGGTGGTCGAAGGCGAGCGCAGCCGCATCCAGGCCTATGAGGGTGTGTGCATCGGCCGCTCCGGCAGCGGGATCAACGAGAACTTCACCGTGCGCAAGATTTCCTACGGCGAGGGCGTCGAGCGCGTGTTCCCGCTCTACTCGCCGATGATCGACTCGATCAAGCTCGTGCGCCGCGGCAAGGTGCGCCGCGCCAAGCTCTATTACCTGCGCGGCTTGCGCGGCAAGAAGGCGCGCATCTCGGAGGCCGGCGGCACCGGCGGGCCGGAGACGGCCGAGGCCGCCGCCAAGGAATAAGCTGCCGGCTTGTCCGCCGCTTGGAAAGGGGCCGCCTGCGGCCCCTTTTTTATTGCGCGCGTTGGAAGCGGCGTTGAGGCGCAACGGCCACGGCAAGTTGGCTGTCACATCTTCAGACTGTTTATGAACGTATTCACCGCCGCAAGGACCAAAAGGATGATGAAAGAAATAAATACCGACAGAATATTGCTTGGAATAATTACGCGCCACGTTGGTGCGCTCCTCGCGTATTTGGTCGTAACGACATGCGCGACGCGACAATTGATTATCAGCAGGCCGAGCAGCAATGAGAACATCAACTTCCATGTGGTCTGGTTATCGAACGGATAATGTCCAGAAAATGCGTCGGCACCGAATACGACTCGGACGACGATCGAAAAGATCATGAAGACCAAAAAATAGCCGGACCACGCAATCAGAGCGGCATCTCTAACGACGGCCATTATTAGAACGCGGTTGCGCAAACGGCGCCAGCCCAATGCAAACCAATTCACCAATAGGAAGGGAACAATGGTCAAGATTATCGCTGTAACGAGGGCGAAGCTTCGATTAGATATTATTTTGATTGGGTCTCCAAGAATTATGCCTTCTTCTACTTTATTCCCGAAAAGTACCGCGCCAGCCAACAGATAGATTGCAGTCCACCCCAAACCGGTCTTCAAAAATACACGCAGCGTCCTTAGGTGCAGCGGGGTGGAGTGGTAATAGCTCCGCAAGGAATACTTAAAAATCGATAGACAGGTAATTATCGGCCAAATTGCCAGGTCGAACACCGCATCGAGTATGCGATCCATGTCACCGCTCTCTCACGAGAAACAGCCGCAGTTCGGACTGGTGGTCATGCAGGGTCGGGATGCACCAATCTCCTCAGCGTGAGGTCGAAACGGCGCAAGACTAGCGCCGGCCGGTGCAGCCGGGCAATTCGACCTCGCAAATCGGTCTACGTAGGCAACGAACCGGAGCGCTTATGGCCGGTTTGGTTGCCGACATTAAAACGCCTATGTCCGGCGAACTCAATATCAGCGGATGTCGAACCCGCGAGAACCGCGCTACGGGGGCGCCTCCCCACGGCGCAGCGGCCGGGAGAGGGAGCGCCGCGCCTGCGTTGTCCCGCGCGACGCAAATGGCTATATAGCTGCCATGGTTTCCAAGGCTCAGCGCGTCATCCTGGCCGACCACGCCCGGCTGCCCTGGCGGTTTTTCGGGCGGCTGATGGCCTGCGTGCAAGCAGCGACGTGATTTGCAGCCGCCGGCGATGCCGGCCGTTTGCAACCTGCCCATTCATTCCGAGCAAGGCCTTCGAGTCATGAAACCGCGTACGCTCTACGACAAAATCTGGGACGACCATCTGGTGGACGAGCAGCCGGACGGCACCTGCCTCATCTATATCGACCGCCATCTGGTGCATGAGGTGACGAGCCCGCAGGCCTTCGAAGGCCTGCGCACGGCAGGGCGCAAAGTGCACGCGCCGGAGAAGACGCTCGCGGTGGTCGATCACAACGTGCCGACGACCGACCGTCACCAGCCCAATCCCGATCCCGAAAGCGCCGAGCAGATCGAAGCGCTAGCTAAGAACGCCAAGGATTTCGGCATCGAATATTTCGACGAGTTCGACAAGCGCCAGGGCATCGTCCACATCATCGGCCCCGAACAGGGTTTCACGCTGCCCGGCACCACGATCGTTTGCGGCGACAGCCACACCGCCACGCACGGCGCCTTCGGCGCGCTCGCCTACGGCATCGGCACCTCGGAAGTCGAGCACGTGCTGGCGACGCAGACGCTGATCCAGAAGAAGTCGAAGAACATGCGCGCGGTGGTCGACGGCCAATTGCCGGCCGGCGTCACCGCCAAGGACATCATCCTCGCCATCATCGGCGAGATCGGCACCGCCGGCGGCACCGGCTATGCGCTGGAATATGCCGGCGAAGCGATCCGCGCGCTGTCGATGGAAGGCCGCATGACCATCTGCAACATGTCGGTGGAAGGCGGCGCCAAAGCCGGCTTCGTGGCGCCCGACGAAAAGGCCTATGCCTATCTCAAGGACAAGCCGAAGGCGCCCAAGGGCAAGACCTGGGACGAGGCCATGCGCTATTGGGAAACGCTTACCTCCGACGAGGGTGCGCATTTCGACCGCGAGATCAGGCTCGACGCGGCTAAGCTGCCGCCATTGGTGACGTGGGGCACCAGTCCCGAGCAGGTGGTCTCGATCGCCGGCCGCGTGCCGGTGCCGTCCGAGATTCATGACGAGCACAAGCGCGTCGCGGCCGAACGCTCGCTCGGCTATATGGGGCTGAAGGGCGGCGAGAAGGTTACCGATATCAAGCTCGACCGCGTGTTCATCGGCTCATGCACCAATGCGCGCATCGAGGACCTGCGCGCGGTCGCGCACGTGGTCGACGGCAAGCGTGTCAACGATGCCGTCAATGCCATGATCGTGCCGGGCTCCGGCCTGGTGAAGGCGCAGGCCGAGGCCGAAGGGCTCGACAAGATCTTCAAGGCCGCCGGCTTCGACTGGCGCGAGCCTGGCTGCTCGATGTGCCTCGCCATGAACCCGGACAAGCTGCAGCCAGGCGAGCGCTGCGCGTCCACTTCCAACCGCAACTTCGAAGGGCGCCAGGGCTACAAAGGCCGCACGCATCTGGTGTCGCCCGCCATGGCCGCAGCTGCGGCAATCGCCGGGCATTTCGTCGATGTGCGGGAGTGGAAGTAGCGCGATCGCGAGACGCAAGACTCAAAAGGCCCGCCTGATCGGCGGGCCTTTTCGCTGCGCGCGCGGCGTCTCAATAACAGGTCCGGACATTGCGCCAGACCCAGTGGCCGTGGCTCCGGACGCGCACCTGTTCCCAATCGCAGTCGGGCGGCAGCTCGTAATAGTACGGCGCGTAGTATCCGGGATAGCCGAGATAGACGCCGGGACCACCCCAGCCCCATCCGCCGCCGCGCCAGTGCCCGCCGCCATGCCAATGTCCGCCGCCGTGACCGCCATGGCCATGACCGCCATGAGCCGCGAGCGCCGTGCCCGGCGCGACGGCAAGCAGGGCGATAATCGCGAAAATCTTGATGAGCTTCTTCGACATCGATGCACCTCCGATGCCCCAGCAGAAAAATTATATCGGATATCGAATATCACGAAGCTTGGTGGACGTATTGACTTAGATCAGGACAGGCGCCGAGCACCCAAAATTCGGATGCCGCCTACTGCCACCAGCATTGCATGCGCGGAACGATTACCGGCCCGCTCACCCGGTATTCCTGCACCAGCCAGGAGCGGCAATAGCGTTTGGCGTTGGGGCCCGGATAGTGCGGGTGGATGATGATGCGCTGGCGCGACTGCGCGGCGTATTCGCGCGTGGCGGTCTGCTCGGCCGCCGCCGGTCCGGCGACGCCGTACAACAGGACGCCCCCCAGCGCCGCAGCACTCAAGCCAAACGCAAGCCTCGGCATGCCGCACTCCGTCCGCTACGTCTGCAAACTTAGCATCGCTAGCGATCGTTCCAATAGTGCTGCGAGCGATAATCGGTCGCGTGCCGTGTGCCCGCCCGGTGATAGCGCGTATGGGCGGCGTAGTCGTCGCTATAGCGGCTGCTGCCGTAGCTGCTGTAATTGCGGCTGTGATAGCTGCCGGGCGTGCCGCCGTAGACGGCAAGCACCTGGCCCGGTTTATCGTGGCAGCCGAAGAATTCGGCCGAGGCGGGGACCGCCCAAGTGAAGGACAGCGCCAAAATGCCCGCCAGAAAGCCGAAGCCAGCCCTATAGATACGCATAGGGGCCTCCATATTTTCCTTACGCCACAATGACTAACATGGTTAACGGTCGCTTATCTACTCGCTTCCGTCAATGGCTTGGTTGCGGCCGGGCGCAGTCCTAGATGACCAACATGACAGGCCAATTCGACGGTCGGCGGGCCTCCTCGGGGGCGCCACCCTCGCTCGCCGAGTTCGAGGCGTTGGCGGCGCAAGCCTATGCCCGGCTGCCGGCCCATTTCCGCAAGCTTTGCGAGGATCTGGTCATCCGGGTGGAGGATTTCCCCACCCCCGAAGTGATCGCCCATATGGGTGCCGCCAGCCGCTACGACCTGCTCGGCCTGTTCCAGGGCATCGGCCTGCCGTTCCGGCCCGAGGTCACCGGGCTGATGCCCAACATGATCTGGCTCTACCGGCGGCCGATCCTGGCCTATTGGAACGAGCACCGGGAGAGCTTGCCGGCCATCGTCACCCACGTGCTGGTGCACGAGATCGGCCACCATTTCGGCTTCTCCGACGCGGACATGGCGGCGATCGAGGCGAGCGCAGAATAGCGGCGCGATCAGCGCGCCGAATGAATCCGATCAGAAGCCTGCATTTGACGGTCGCCGGCGTTCAGCGATAGATGCGCTCGCTACCGATACGGAAAGGGAGCCGCATGATCGTCACCGTTTTCCGGTCCCGCCTGATGCCGGACGTGCGCGAGGAATACGTTGCGCTGGTCAACCGCATGATCGAGCTCGCGTCTTCGATGCCGGGCTACATCTCGCACAAGGGGTTCTTCGCAGAGGACGGCGAGCGCTGCACCATCGTCGAGTTCGAGTCGGAAGAGGCGCAGCGTGCCTGGCGCATGCATCCCGAACACCGCGACGCCCAACGCAAGGCGCGCGAAATCTATTACGAAACCTACAACGTGCAGGTTTGCGAAGTTAAGCGCGAATCGAAATTCGAGCGGAAAGCGCAGGGCGTGGCGGCGGAATAAGGCGCCGCAAAACGCATGGCAGGAGCGAGGCACGGCCTATTGACCGCATCGGCGTAGGCCTTATGAACAAAGCCATGCAAGGGGACCGGGAGTAAAAGGAACCATGCAGAAATTCACCGTGCTCGAAGGCGTCGCGGCGCCGCTGCGCATCATCAATGTCGACACCGACATGGTGATCCCCAAGCAATACCTGAAGACGATCAAGCGCACCGGGCTCGGCAAAGGCCTGTTCTCCGAGATGCGCTACAAGGACGACGGCAGCGAGAACCCGGACTTCGTGCTCAACAAGCCGGCCTATCGCAACGCCAAGATCCTGGTCGCCGACGACAATTTCGGCTGCGGCTCGAGCCGCGAGCACGCGCCCTGGGCGCTTATGGATTTCGGCATCCGCGCCGTGATCTCGACCTCGTTCGGCGATATTTTCTACAACAACTGCTTCAAGAACGGCGTGCTGCCGATCCGCGTCAGCCCCGAGGACTTGGAGAAGCTGTTCGAGGACGCCGACCGCGGCGCCAACGCCACGCTCACCATCGATCTCGAGAAGCAGGAAATCCGCGGTCCGGACGGCGGCGTGATCAAGTTCGAGATCGACGCATTCCGCAAGCACTGCATGCTCAACGGTCTCGACGATATCGGCCTGACCAAGCAGAAGACCGACAAGATCGCGTCCTACGAGAAAAAGGCCGAGGCCGCGAGGCCGTGGGCGTGAGGATGGCGCTGACGCTGGCCTTGTGCGCGCTCGCCGCGGCGCCCGCGGCCTTGGCGCAGAAATCCACCGAGGACGGCCTGCGCGACTGCGAAAATCTCGCCGTGGTCAAATTCAAGCGCGCCAATCCCAATTTCAAGCGCTTCGCGATCCAGCGCGCCGACGTCGAGGAAGACAAGTTCGCCGACAAGGTCGGCTCGCAATTCGTCTCGACGGTCTATCACGGCAAGGCGACCTATCAGGACACCGGCGAGCCGCAAGCCGTCCGCTTCATTTGCCTGCACGGCGGGCTCGGCAAGGGCGCGGTGTTCGTTTACACGCTGCCGAAGTGAACGAGCGCCGCGCGACTCGGGGGCGTCGGATGCGCCATGCGCTCTTGCTGAGTTTTTCGCTGCTGGCCGCGTTCGCGGTTGCCGCGCCGGCTCTGGCGATGGACGCGTTGGACCGCGCCGAACGCATCATCAAGGAACACCATCTGCTGTCGCCCAAAGCCCAGCGCTGCTCGACACTGGTGGTGCGCGACGACAGCGACGAGCGCACGGCCAAAGTCGGCGTCTACGAGGTGCACAACAAGGCCTGCGGCGGCGACCCGGAGGTCGAGCACCGCCTGTTCGATCTCGAAGTCGGCATGAAAACCGGCGCCGCCAGCTGGGACAATAATTTCCCCGACATGGAGATGCGTCCCGTGCCGAGACGCGCGCGATGAGCGCGCGTTGCAGCACCTCTGTCCGGCCGAGGCACGATCAAATTTAATGCAAATCGAGGTTTGACTGCACCACGGTCCTGGCAGAAGCGGTGGCGACCGTCCGTTTGGGTGCATGCCGGCGGGGCAGATGCGCCACCCGCTGCGCGTGGCGTGGGCGTGACTGCGCCACCTGCGGCGCATGGTTATTCGATTGCGCCGCGCAGAAGCCGTCGACCGCCTCGACCACCGCCGCGCTGATCAACTGCTGCCGCTCGGGTGAGTCGAGCAGCAATTCCTCGTCGCGGTTGACGATCGAGCCGGCTTCGAGCAGCGCCGCCGGCATGCGGGCTTTTTTCAGCACGAACAGCGTGTCGTAGCGGTAGACGCCCGCGTCGGCATCCAGCAGCGCGTGCTGGTTATGCCCCATGAATTTTTCGGTGTAATGGGACGTATAGTGCAGGCCGCGCGCCTTCAATTGCTCGCCGAGCAGGCTGGCGAACATGAGGCTGGCGCTGCGATCGGCATTATCGTCCGAGACGAAGAGGGAATGGCCTTTGAACCGGTCGCTGAAAATTTCCGGCTTGCCGTCGTACTCCCATTTTTCCAGCATCTTGTCGGGCACCGAGTCGTGATGAATCGACAGCAATAGATCGGCAGACAGGCGGTTGGCGTGCGCCACGCGCACATACATGCTCCTGACGCCGGGACCGCCGGTCACCATCAAGACGGTCTTGGCAAAGCCGGCATCGAGCAGGGCCCGGTCGATCTGCTTGGCGAGCCGCAGGTTGAACGCGTATTCGTCGACGCCGCGCGCGCTTTTGGCGCCGGGCGAGTCGGCCGTGTGGCCGACATCGAGAACGACGCGAAAGTCCGCCCGCGGGCAGTTGCCGGCGGCGGGCTTCGCCGCGGGACCGGCAGGCGGCTCGGCGCATGCAACGCCGAGCGAAAGCACGGACAGGATGCCGGCAAGCGATACCGAAGCGATTTGCCGAGAGCCCTTCATGCCGCCATCCTCGGACATTTCGCGCCGGCAGACAACCGCTAGACGCCCCTGTGGACGGCCTCAGGACCGCGCTTCGATCGCCTCCGCGATCGCCACCGTGCGCCGCGGCAATGTCGATGCCTTGGAAGCGCGCGGCCGCGGCGTTCTATCGGACGCCGGCGACGCCGCCGTGTGCAGCTAAATGTTGCCGGTGCGCCGGCACGCGCTCACGCAACATCCGCGACCGCCTTAGTGCCGTGGATGATCTTGTCGATCCGCCGTTCGTTCTCGACATAGGCGCGCGCCGCGTCGGTGTTGAACATTTCGTGCGTCTCGATCTCGTCGTCGACCACCGGCACAATCGCGAGGTCGGTGTATTCATAGCGTTTCGGGTCGTGTTTGATGCGCAGATAGATGATCCGCAGCCTGAGATATATCGACACCCAGCCGTAGGTCTTGCTAGCCAGCTCGGCCAAATATTTTGGATAGAACTTCCAGACCGACTCCATCGGCATGGTCGGCCGGCGATCACGGCGGGATTTGAGCCGCAACAGTCCGCTTTCGACCGGATGACAGTTCTCAAGCTCGAAGGACGCCTTGAACCAGGTCATCACCGGCAAGACATTGCCGAAGGCGCGGAGCGCGGCGGCGCGCCGCATGACACGCTCGCAATGCTCGTAAGAATAATAGCGCTTCCAGGACTCCCGGTAGGCGTAGGCCCACTCCGCCTTTGACATGTGCGGGTGCTCGCACGTGATGTGATGGAGGTCGTATTTGTTGAGGTCCGGATCCATCCATGCGCCGGCCCGGAAGAGCTTTTGATGGTCCTCGGAGCCCGGCAGCGGCGTGAGGTAGTGGATCTCGAGCACGTCGATCGGCAGCTCCTTCTTGATGACGTCGAGATCGTTGAGGATCGATTCCGCGGTGTCATACGGAAAGCCGGTGATGTAGCCGGCGTAGATCAGGATGCCCGCCTTCTGCCATTCCAGCAGCATCTTGCGGTATTCGGTGATCTTGTTCTGCTTTTTCTTCGCGGCCATCAGATTGGCCGGGTTTATGTTCTCCAGCCCGATATAGGTCTTCTTGACACCCGCCCGCCGGCACTTCGCGATGAAGTTCGGCAGCTTGTGGCACATCGTGTCCACTTGAATGATCAGGCTGAGGTTCAGCTTCTCGACTTCGCGCAGATAAATCAGGCGGTCGAGGATGATCTCCCAGTCCTTGTTGCGCGCGAAATTGTCGTCGGTGATGAAGAACCGGAAGACCCCCTGGGCCGCGTTGCCGCGCACGATCTTCTCGATGTCGTCCGGCGTGCGCCGCCGCGATTTGCGTCCCTGCACGTTGATGATGGTGCAGAACGAGCACTGATACGGGCAGCCGCGCCCGGCATCGAAGCTGGTGGTGGCGCCGCCGGTGCGCTTGACGCGCTCGCGCTTGAGCAGCGGCACCGGCGCGCCGTCGATACCGGGCAAGTCCTTCATGTAATTGTAGAGCGGCTTCAACTGGTCCGCATAAGCGTCGCACAAGACCTCGTCGAGGCGTCCTTCCGCCTCGCCGGCGAACACCGAAAGACCCATGGCCTGCGCCTCGCGCAGCGCGGCGTCGTCGCCGTCGATCATCGAGATCACGCCTGACATGTGAAAGCCGCCGATGCCGACTTTGATACCCTTGGCGCGCAGCGGACGGGCGATGTCGAGCGCGCGCGGCGTCTGGTTCGACTGCACGCCAACGAGCAGAACCATGCCGTCATCGGCGGCTTTGATGAGCGAGGCGATCCGCCGCGGCACGATCCGCGTGTTGGCCTCGTCGAAGACGTGGATGTCGATCGCAACGTCGTCGCCGAGGACGCGGCGCTGGGCACAGTCCTCGGCAATGCTGTAAATGCAGGCCAGGGAATTCGAAGGGATTGCCGAGCGAAACCAGCGGATCGGATAGCCGTCGTCGCAATAATGGGTGGGCTTGACCAGAACGAGGCAGAATCGCCTGGCGGCGGTCGACGGCGAGACGGACATTCATCACCCTCGCTCTGTTGCAGCGCCGAATCTGGCCGGAAAAACAGTATCTGTTTGCCAGACTTCAGCAAGCGATGTTTGGCCTCATAATTTTACGATTTGCCCCTTGCCGGAGGTCATGGACCCGGGCTCGTTCCGCCGGAACGCTACAGGTTGTGTTGTGCTCCGCGCGGCTGCCGCCTAATGCGCCGCGATCGCCTCCGCGATCGCCACCGTGCGGCGCGCCATCTCGGCATGCAGGCGCTCGACCATGCGGCCCTCGATCGACACCACGCCCTTGCCCTTGTTCTCGGGCAGGTCGAAGGCGGCGATGAATTTACGCGCCTGCGCCACTTCCTCCGCCGAGGGCGAGAATGTCCGGTTGCACGGCTCGATCTGGTTGGGATGGATCAGCGTCTTGCCGTCGAAGCCGAGCTCGGCGCCCTGCGCGCATTCCATCTGGAAGCCGTCGCTATTCCCGATGTCGTTGTAGACGCCGTCGAGAATATCGATGCCATAGACGCGCGCGGCCGCCACGCAAGTCGACAGCCAGGACAGCATGGGCGCACGGCCCGGCACCAGGCGCGCGCGGGTGTCCTTGGCGAGGTCGTTGGTGCCCATGATCAGCCCGGAAAGCCGCGATTCTGAATCGCGCGCCTCGGCGGCGATCGAGAGGATGTTGAAGATGGCGAGCGGCGTCTCGATCATCGCCCACACCCGCGTCTTGTGGGGAATGCCCATATCGAGCAGGCGGCGGCCGATCAGCTCGAGCGTTTCCGGGCTTTGCACCTTCGGCACCAGGATGGCGTCGGGCGCGGCATGGGCGGCGGCGGCGAGGTCGTCGGCGTGCCAGGGCGTATCGACACCGTTGATGCGGATGAACACCTCGCGCGCGCCGAAACCGCCGGCCTTCACCGCAGCCGCGACCTGGCCGCGGGCGGCCTCCTTGGCGTCGGGCGCGACCGAATCTTCCAGGTCGAGAATGACGCCATCGGCGGGAAGCGTCTTCGCCTTCTCCAGCGCGCGGGCGTTGGAGCCCGGCATGTAGAGCACACTGCGGCGCGGGCGGATGGTCATGCCGGCAACTCTATCGGCCGCCGAATACGGATCAAGGTCCGGAGCGCGCGAACTCCGGCTTGTAAATGCGATAAAGCTGGAAGCCGTCGCCGTCGGTGACGAGCTGCAGGCGCGAGGGATCGGGGTTCGGTGCCTCGCTTTCGGTGAACAGCAGATACAGATAATCGAATTTCGTCCAATTAAGCCAGAACGCGCGCATGCCCGGCATCGGATGGTCGGCGGCGACGAGAAGCTGCGCGATCGAAGGCGGCGTTCCGTCGTGGGTGTCGACGTAGTCGCGATATTGCGGACGCACATGCATCACTTGCTTGCCGGCAACCGTAAAGGCCGTGGTGACCAGCGCCGAGCGTTCGATAATGGCGATGCAGGCGGCATGAACGAGCCCGAGGTCGTCCGGATCGTCCCCGCGCGAACTGTCGGCATACGCGACGAACACCATCGAACCGGGCGCAATGCGGCGGACGGAGGACCGGAATTCGCTGGTCGACTCCGACAATTGCGACCAGTTGTAATCGACCTCGAGGACCCGCGCCGAAACAAGGACGATGACGATCGCCACAAAGGCGCGGCGCACCAGACGCCGCCGCAATTCGAGATCGCCGCAGGCGAGCAGCATGAAAACGACGCCGAGCGGAACCCGCTGGTCGGCCATATAGGTGTCGAACATCACGCGCGGCAGCGCGAAATAAACCGCCCCGCCGACCACCAGCAGCACATAAGCCAGGGGGTGGAATCGCAGCACACGGTGGCGAACGGCCCAGACGATGCTGGCGATCATCACCGCCATGATGGCGAATGCCACGATGTCGGAATAATCGCTGATGGCGTACATCAAGCCGTCGATCTTGCCCTCGTGTGCCCAATCTATGCTGCCGACAAGCTGCATGGTCGGGCTGGCATAGAGCAGCGGGGCGGCGGCGAGAAACGGCAGGCCGCCGGCGACGAATTCCGCGATACGGGCGGGCCACGGTTCGCGGCGCCGTTGCCATAGCTGCAGGAGCTCGTACGAGAGTACGCCGATGCCGTAAATGCCGAGCGCCGACAGGTGAGCGAAAAACAGCGCGACCACGCATGCAGTCGACAGGCCGTAGCGTATCGGCCAGGCGCGCTCACGAACGGCGATCCATCCGGCCAGCGCCCACAGCGCCACGCCGATGCCGAAGATGTAATTCATCAATCCGACCAGGAAGACGTAATTGTACAGCAGCGGGATCGCGAACAGCGGCAGCGCCGACCAGCGCCCGACCAGCGCCCGGTTCAACGCCAGCGCTCCCGAAACGATGAGGACGAAAATTCCGACCATGAAGACCTGGCCGGCGAGGTAAATTTTCATGAAGCGCGCCAGCACGGGCACGATGATGTCCATGGGCAGATTGGGAATGATCTGCCAATCGATCTCGTAGAAGTGTGCCAGCCGCGCATTCTTGGCGATTGTCGCGATCACCTGCATGCGGGCAAGGTGATTGACGTAATCCGACAGCGGCGGCAGCGGATGGGTCCAGATCGGTATCGATATGAGAAGCGTGAACGCGGCGGCCATCACCGCGATATGCGCGCCCGAGAAGCCGGCGCTACGCAATCGCGTCACCGGCTTTTCTGCGATAATGGGCTTGTTCGGCGACAACATTTGCGGATCGATGCTCATGTATGAGATCGTCGATTACACATGAACAGGCGATGAATATTGCCGCCCCATTGAGTTCCCATGGGCCCGATGTCAAAACATTGGGCACGCGCGCCTATGAAATTTGCGCATTTATCGTGACGCGGCCCCGTAATGTGGCTTGCCGGGATTGACGGTTGCCCAGCCGGGTGGATCGCCGCTTTCGTGCGGCCGACCGGCGGCGGCTGCGCCATGGCGGTCTTCTCGCGTTTCGCCGACGTGCTGACTGCGCCAGAACAGCCCGCGGTCATAGCAGTCGACGTGCCGATCGGCTTGCCCGAGCGCGCCGGCCATGGCGGCCGCGCGGCTGAGAACGTGGTGCGGCCCTTGTTGGGCGCGCGGCAGTCCTCGGTGTTCTCGGTGCCGTCGCGCGCCGCGGTCGAGGCGGCCGACTATGCCGCCGCTTGCCAGGCGGCGCTCGCAAGCTCCGATCCGCCGCGCAAGGTGTCGAAGCAATTGTTCAACATCGCGCCCAAGATCCGCGAGGTCGACGCGGTGCTGCGCGCCGAGCCGGCGCTGGCTGCGCGCATCTACGAGGTCCATCCCGAGCTGGCCTTCTGGCGGCTTAACGGCGAGCAGCCGCTCGGCGAGCCGAAGAAGGTCAAGAGCCGGCCTTCCGCGCCCGGCCTCGCGCTGCGCCGGCACCTGTTGCGGGCGGCGGGACTGCCGGCGGAACTGGTCGATGCCGCGCCGCCCAAGGGCGCGGCGGCCGACGATCTGCTCGATGCGCTCGCCTGCGCGGCGATCGCGCGGCGCATTCACGCGGGCATCGCGCGGCCATTCCCCGATCCGCCGCCGCGCGACGCCTACGAATTGCCAATGGCTATCTGGGCGTAATTAGAAGCATAGGAAATTGATTGGAGCACCTTGGAATGAATTTCCCGCAACGCCTGATCGAGGGCTACACTTCCTTCCTGAGCGAGCGGCTGCCGCGCGAGCAGAGCCGCTTCCGCGAGCTGGCGGAGACCGGGCAGCGCCCCGAAATCATGGTGATCGGCTGCTGCGACTCGCGGGTGTCGCCGGAAGTCATCTTCGACGCGCGGCCGGGCGAACTGTTCGTTGTGCGCAACGTCGCCAATATCGTGCCACCCTACGCGCCGGACGGGCAGGCGCACGGCGTGTCGGCCGCGCTGGAGTTCGGCGTCGGCGCGCTGCGCATCAAGCACATCGTCGTGCTCGGCCACGCGCAGTGCGGCGGCGTCAAGGCCTTCGTCGAGGACGCCGAGCCGCTGTCGCCCGGCGACTTCATCGGCAAGTGGATGAAGCTGATGCAGCCAGCCGCCGACAAGACGCCACGCGGCAAGCTGACGCCGGGCGAATATCTCGCCCGGCTGGAGCAGGCCAACATCGCCAACAGCCTCGACAACCTGATGACCTTCCCGGGCCTCGCCAAGCTGATCGCGCGCGGCGAGGTGGTGGTGCACGGCGCCTATTTCGGCGTGGCGACCGGCGGGCTGCTCGTGCGCAACCCCGCCAGCGGCGAATTCCTTCCCGTCGCCGCCGACCACCACACCCGCGCACTGGCGCAGCCGCGCTTTTGAAACGGCGCGCCGGGCGCTAACCAGCCCTTAACCCTGTTGCCGGCGCCGAAGCCGTGAAATCGCGATGAAACCGCGCGCCGCTTGGCGACAATGCGGCCTTTCCGCCTAACGCGATGGTAATTTCCTGCGGCTAGCCTGTGGCCTTCTCGCTATGAGCAAATCGGCCCCGCGATAATGGCAGAGCAATCACTTCTCGCCGAGATCGAAGGCACGCTGGCTTCGGGCTCGCCCCATAAGCAGGCGGAAATTCTTCGACGCGTGACCGATCTGTTCCTGGCCAACGCCCACAACTATTCCGAAGAACATGTCGATCTGTTCGACGGGGTGATCTCGCGTCTCGCCGAGAAAATCGAAAGCAAGGCGCGCGCCGAGCTCGCCAACCGCCTGGCGCCGATCGCCAACGCGCCGCTGGCGACCGTGCGCCGGCTGGCGCGCGACGAGTCGATAGAAACCGCCGGCCCGATCTTGACCCAATCGCCTCGGCTGACCGACGAAGACCTGCTGGCGATCGCCGCCGACAACAGCCAGGAGCGGCTGCTCGCCATCTCAAAGCGCGCCGCGCTCAGCGAGCCCGTGAGCGACGCGCTGGTGAGCCGCGGCAACCGCGAGGTCGTTCTCTCGGTCACCCGCAACGCCGGCGCGCGCTTCTCGAACAGCGGCTACGGCAAGCTGGTGGACAAGTCCATCGACGACGAGGTGCTGGCGATCTGCGTCGGCATGCGCAAGGACATTCCGCGCGAATATTTTCATATGCTGATCGCGCGCGCATCCGAGGTCGTGTTCGAAAAGCTGGCCGCCGCCAATCCCACCGCCGTCGCCGAAGTGCAGCGGGTCTTGACCGGAATCACCGGCCAGGAAGTCGGTGCCTCAAAAACCCAGCGCACCGAAGCCCAGGCGCAGCTCGAAACCATGCGGCGCTCGGGCAAGTCCATCGACGATGTCGTGCAGGAGCTCGCCGCCAGCGGCAAGTTCGCGGAAACGATCGTCGCCTTGTCCGCGCTCTCGCGCACGCCGCGGGAGCTGGTGGAAAGCGTGTTGAGCGACCGGCGCGGCGAAAACGATTTCACCTTGCTGCTGGCGAAGGCCGCCGGGCTGTCGTGGCCGACCGCCATGCAGATTTGCATCCTGCGCCGGGGCCCCAACGGCCTGCCGCAACTGGCGATCGATGCGGCGCGCCGAAGCTTCGAACGCCTGCAGGAGGACACCGCGCAACGCGTCATCAAGTTCTACAATGCGCGCCACGCCGCGGTCGGCGACTTCCAGCGGCTCGCGCACGACATCGATCCGCCGCGCGCCTAAGCCGCCTTACGCTTGGCCTCGATCAGCTTGCGGTTGATCAGCACTTCGGCGATCTGCACGGCGTTCAGCGCCGCGCCCTTGCGTAGATTGTCTGATACCACCCAGATCTGCAGGCCGTTGTCGATGGTGGCGTCCTCGCGGATGCGGCTGATATAGGTCGCGTCCTCGCCGACGCATTCATAGGGCGTCACGTAGCCGCCCGGCTCGCGCTTGTCGATCACCAGACAGCCGGGCGCGCTGCGCAGGATCTCGCGCGCCTCGTCGGCGGTGATCGGGTTCTCGAACTCGATATTGACCGCTTCCGAATGGCCGACGAATACCGGCACGCGCACGCAGGTCGCCGCGAGCTTGATCTTGGGATCGAGAATCTTCTTGGTCTCCATCATCATCTTCCACTCTTCCTTGGTGGAGCCATCTTCCATGAAGACGTCGATCTGCGGAATCAGATTGAACGCGATGCGCTTGGGGAACTTCTTGGTCTCGACCTCGCCGACGGTGAACACCGCCTTGGTCTGCGCGAACAGTTCGTCCATCGCCTCCTTGCCGGCGCCCGACACCGATTGATAGGTCGCCACCACCACGCGCTTGATCGTGGCCGCATCATGCAGCGGCTTGAGCGCGACCACGAGCTGGGCGGTCGAGCAGTTCGGATTGGCGATGATATTCTTCTTGCGGAAGCCCGCGACGGCGTCGGCGTTCACCTCCGGCACGATCAGCGGCACGTCCGGGTCCATGCGCCAGGCGCTCGAATTGTCGATCACCACCGCGCCTTGCGCGGCGATCTTGGGCGACCACTCCTTCGACACCGCGCCGCCGGCCGACATCAGGCAGATGTCGACGTCGGAGAAGTCGTAATGGTCGAGCGCCTTCACCTTCAGCGTCTTGTCGCCGAACGAGCATTCCGTGCCCAGGCTCCTGCGCGAGGCGAGCGCCACCACCTCGTCGGCGGGGAATTCCCGCTCGGCCAGGATGTCGAGCATTTCGCGCCCGACATTGCCGGTGGCACCCACCACGGCGACTTTGTAACCCATTGTTAACTCTCCGAAAAACTTATCGCCATCATAGTACCGCCGCGCAATCGGATGGCAGCGCTTCTAGGCGAGAACTTAGCACAACACAACGGGAGCCTGCGGGAGATCGAGGGCATGCATCCGGCCCTGTATTCCTGGCGCGAGCAACTGCCCGCGACGATCGTGCGTATGCTCGCATATCTGGGTGGAATTGCGGTGCTTTCCATGGCGGCCGCGCAGATCTTTCAATCGCGCCCAGCGATGGATGCCATCAAGCCGACTGATCGGCCGCAATGGACCGACGTCGAGCGCCCGTTCCCGGCTTTTGCGCTCTCGATTCCGGAAGCCGCCGGCGTGCCGGCGCACTACGCCATTCGCCACAACCGCGCGGGCGGCGGCCGCAAGGACATCCTCAGCCTGGGCGAGCCGGATCAGCCTGCGCCCTATCTGCAGGTCGAGATCTACCGGCCGGGCAGCGAGATCGACCGCCTGCCCGAGCCGGCGGACGCGATCGCCGCGGGCGCGGCAGCTCTCGCTCCGGCGCATGTGCAGCGCGAGCAGCCGCTCGAGAGCAAATTCGGGCCGCTGTCGATCATCAATTTCGAGACGTCAAAGGGCGCGCCCCAACATTGCCTCGGCTTTGTACGCACGTATGACGATCCCCAACTGCAATTGTCCGGCTGGTTCTGCCAGGGCAGCGAATTCGTCGCGCGCTCGATGCTCGCCTGCGCGCTCGACCGGCTGACGCTGCTGTCGGCCGGCAGCGAGCCCAAGGTCGGCGCCTTGTTCGCCGAGGCCGAGCTGCATCGCAGCTTCTGCGGCGAGCACGACCCGATCATCGCCGCCACGCCGAAATACAAGCTGCTGTGGAAGGCGCTGGCGACCCGCCCGGAGCCGCGGCGCATCGGGCGCTAGCCGCTTCGCATTCCGGTTGCCTATCGGCCGCGCCGGCCCGATAGTTGCCCCTGATGACCGGGGCGGCAAAGGTGAACAGCGATTCCCAGAGCGGGCCGGAAATCTCCGTACCTTTTGCGCGGCGATGGGCTTGGTCGCGTGTGGGTGCCACAGCCGCCTCTCTGGCAGCCGTCATCGCCATCGCATTGTTTGCCGCGAAGGGCTTCATGGCCGGCCGCGATGCCGAGGGCCCCAATGAGGCACCGACCGCGATCACGCTGGCCTCGCTGCCGGCCGGCACGACCATTCCCCGGCTCGATACCGCCGGTCTGAAGCTCGTCAGTCTGGTCATCGATCCGCAGCACATACCAATCGTAAAGGCGGCCTACCTCGGACCGCATGGCTGCCGCCTCGATCTGCAGGCCTGGAGCGCGGGCACTTCGGCGGCGCCGCTCGAAGGCACCAGCCGTCACACATGGACCGTCGGCGACCTCATCTATGAGCTGGTGGCGCACGGCATGCCGGTATGGCGTTTTACCATCATCGCCGACGCCTCCGAGCTACAGACCCGGCTGAATGCCGACCATAAAAGGATCAATCGACGGCTGCGGCAGGCCGAAGTCGGCGCGCCGCCCTACACCGGCTAACCGCGGAATAAATGGGTCTTTTTTGACCCATGTCACGGCACAATTGCCTGTGATCAGGCCCTATTGCGGCGAACCAAACCCGGCTACACTGCATTGCAACGAAGTGCCATTGGCGAGGACCCCATGCGGTTGAGACAGCTTGCCGTCGCGTTGGCTTTTGCCGGAGCCGTTGTAGCGGCGTTCGGCTTTGTGGCCGCGCCGGCCAGTGCGGCGGCGAAGAAGAAGCGCGTCTATTACAACCGCGACCGCACGGTCTATGTCAGCCACGACGAGAACGGCCGTACCCGCACCCGCATCATCATCCAGAAGCGATCTTATCTCGACCCCGGCACCGAGCCGCTGCCGAGCGAACGCAATACGCTGGACTATGTGCAGAACCCCGGTCAGCGGGCGGACAGCGTGCTCAACCACACAATCTTCGGCAGCGACATGTTGCCGTTGCCCGGCCCGTTCACGCTACCGAGCACCCGTAATCCCTGGCTGAATTAGGCGCCGGCAACCGGCGCTTGCGATAAACGCGAACGCGGCCGTTACGGGCCGCGTTTTGTTTTCGGGTCAGGCCGCCAGCTTTTCCAACTCTTCCAAGATCGCCGAGCCCATCTCCTCGGTGGAGATCACCGTCGTGCCCTCCGACTTGATGTCGGCGGTGCGCAACCCGCGCGCCAGCGTGGCGGCGATCGCCTGATCGATCATGTCGGCTTGCTTGCCGAGATTGAACGAATAGCGCAACGCCATGCCGAACGAGGCGATCATAGCGATCGGATTGGCGATGCCCTTGCCGGCGATGTCGGGGGCCGAGCCGTGCACCGGCTCATAGAGCGCTCGGCGTTTCTTGCTCTTGGGATCGATCTCGCCGAGCGAAGCCGACGGCAGCATGCCGAGCGAGCCGGTGAGCGTGGCGGCGATGTCGGACAGCATGTCGCCGAACAGATTATCCGTGACGATGACGTCGAACTGCTTGGGCCAGCGCACCAGCTGCATGCCGCCGGCGTCGGCCAGCATGTGCTCGAGCTGCACGTCCTTGAATTCGCGGTCGTGCACCTGCTGCGCCACCTCGTGCCAGAGCACGCCCGATTTCATGACGTTGCGCTTCTCCATCGAGGTGACCTTGTTGCGCCGCTTGCGCGCGAGCTCGAAGGCGACGCGCGAAATGCGCTCGATCTCGTAGGTATCGTAGACCTGGGTGTCGATGGCGCGCTTCTGGCCGTTGCCGAGATCGGTGATGGTCTTCGGTTCGCCGAAATAGACGCCGCCGGTCAGCTCGCGCAGGATGATGATGTCGAGGCCCTCGACCACCTCGCGCTTGAGCGAGGATGAATCGGCGAGCGCCGGATAGACGATGGCCGGGCGCACATTGGCATAAAGGTCGAGGTCCTTGCGCAGACGCAAGAGACCGGCTTCCGGGCGCGCGTCGTAACCGACCTTGTCCCATTTCGGCCCGCCGACCGCGCCGAAGATGACGGCATCGGCGGCTTTCGCCTTCTCCATAGTGGCGTCGGTGATGGCGACCCCGTGCGCGTCATAGCAGCAGCCGCCGACAAGGGCTTCTTCGGTGGTGAACTTGTCAGGGCCCTTTTTGTTGAAGAAGTCGATGACGCGTTTTGCCTGCGCCATCACTTCGGGGCCGATGCCGTCGCCGGGGAGCAGAAGGAGATTGTGGGTGGCCATGTACGCCTCGCCATTACTGAACTCGCGCGGATTGCTAAAGGCTCGCTTCGGTCTTGGCAACCGGCTATCGGCGGGTCGAAACTCGACCTCTTGCTTGCCGCCCTAGGGATATGCCGTGGCCGCACACCGTCCCAGGATCGTCATCGTCGGCGCCGGTTTCGGCGGGCTTGAGGCCGCCAAGGCGCTGCGGCGCGCACCGGCCGATGTCATCGTCGTCGACCGGCAAAACCATCATTGCTTCCAGCCGCTGCTCTACCAGGTGGCGACCGCCGCGTTGTCGCCGGCGGATATAGCCTGGCCGACCCGGCACATTCTGCGACGGCAGAATAACGCGACCGTGCTCATGGAAACGGTCACCGGCGTCGATGTGCAGAAGAAGCTTCTGCGGACCAATTTTGGCGAGCTGCCATTCGACTATCTGGTGCTCGCGGCCGGCGCCACACATTCTTACTTCGGTCACGATGAATGGGCTGAGGTGGCGCCCGGCCTCAAGCGAATCGACGACGCCACCCGCATCCGCCGCCGCATTCTGATTGCCTTCGAGTGCGCCGAAATCGCCACCGACCCGATCGAGCAACGGCGGCTGCTGACATTCGTCATTATCGGCGGCGGCGCCACCGGCGTGGAAATGGCGGGCGCAATCGCGGAAGTTGCACGCCAGACTTTGGCGGCCGATTTTCGCCGCATCGATCCGCGCTCGGCGCGCATCGTGCTCATCGAAGCGGGCGAACGCTTGCTGCCGAATTTTTCCCCCGGCCTGTCGGACTATGCGCGCGACGCCCTGACACGCGCCGGCGTCGACGTCATGACCAAGACGGCGGCAACGAAATGCGACGCGTCGGGCGTCGACACCAACGCCGGCCGCATTGACGCCGACACGATCATCTGGGCCGCCGGCGTGGTTGCGTCGCCGGCCGGCCGGTGGCTTGGCGCGGAAACCGATCGCGCCGGCCGCGTGAAGGTCGGCGGCGATCTATCGCTGCCGGGCCACCCGGAAATTTTCATCATTGGCGACACGGCCGCGGTGTCCGATGCCAAAGGCAATCCGGTGCCCGGCGTCGCGCCGGCCGCAAAACAGATGGGCAAATATGTCGCCAAACTCATTGCCGCCCGCATCACGGGCCGTCCGCAGCCCAAGGCGTTCCGCTACATCCACCTCGGCGACTTGGCGACCATCGGCCGCCGCGCCGCGGCCGTCGATTTCGGGCCGCTGAAACTGAGGGGCTTTCCCGGCTGGGTGTTCTGGTGCGTCGTTCACATTTATTTTCTGATCGGTTTGCGCAACCGGTTCATCGTCGCGTTCAATTGGCTGTGGGACTACATCACCTTCCAACGTGGCGCGCGGCTGATCACGCATTCCGATCCGCCGGACAATGAAAGTCTTGATTAGAGCCCGCTGAACCAGTTGTAGCCCTGGTTCTCCCAATAACCGCCGTGGTCGGTGTTGGTGATTTCCATGGCGACCACGTATTTCGGGTTTTTGAAGCCGAGCTTGGTCGGCATGCGGATCTTCATCGGGAAGCCATAGGCGCGCGGCAGCAGCTTGTGATCGTATTTGAACGTCATCTGCGTCTGCGGATGTAGGGCGGTCGGCATGTCGATAGTGTTGGTGTAGCCCTCGGCGCATTTGAACCAGATGTATTTGGCGCGGGTGTCGGCGCCGATGCGCTTGAGGAAGTCCGAGAGCCGCGCGCCCTGCCAGGAGCCGATGGCGCTCCAGCCCTCGACGCAGACGTGGCGGGTGATCTGCGAGACTTCCGGCAATGCGTGCAACTCGGCGAGCGTCCACGGCTTCTTGTTGTCGGCCAGACCGGCGATCTCGAGCTTGTAGGTATCGCCATTGACCTCTGGCGCCTCGTCCTCGTCGTAGTAAGCGTTGAACGGGAACGGCCGGGTGATGTTGGCCTCCGAGAAGGTCGGCGCCAGCTTGGTCTGGCTGAACAGCAAGGCCTGCGCGCCGTCATTGAAGCTCGATACCTTGCGCAGCACGGTCTCGGCAGTGTCGCCGTCGATGATGTTGCAGCCGGTTAAGAAGGCGAGCGCGCCAAAGCTGGCTGCCCCGCGCAGGAAATTCCGGCGCATCGGGTCGGGCATGACCTTGGCCGCATCTTTGATCAGCAGCTTGGGATCGACGCCGGGGATGATTTTGCGTTGGCGCATCGCGAATACCTCTAGCGTCCAGTGACCATAGCGCGCAGGCTCTTCGGCACGATCAGCGCCAGCGACACATGCACAACCAGGAAAGCGACGATCGCGCTCATGGCGAAGAAATGCACGTAGCGCGCGGTGTCGTAGCCGCCGAACAAGGCGGTTAGTTCCTGGAACTGCACCGGCTTCCAGATCGAAAGCCCTGACAGCACGATTACGATGCCGGTCAGAATGATGCCCACGTAGAGCACCTTCTGCACGGCGTTGTAGTGCGAGAGATCGTCGTGCGAGAGCTTGTAAGTAAGCGCCGCCTTGGCATCGGCGAAAACCTGCGCGGGATAGATTGGCAGCAGCTTGCTGCGGAAGCGGCCGGTGACGAGGCCAAGCATCACATAGACGATGCCGTTGATCGCCAGCGCCCACATGGCGGCGAAATGCCAGAGCAGGGAGCCGGCGAGCCAGTTGCCGAGCGCGAATTGGCTCGGGAAGGTGAATGGAAACAGCGGCGAGGCGTCGTAAATCTGCCAGCCGGAGCCGATCATCACCAGGATCGCGACGGCATTTATCCAATGGCAAACGCGCACCCAGACCGGATGGATGGTCCGCTCGGCGGAATTCAGGCTGATCGTTTCGGCGGTCATGGCACCGTTCCCACCCTAGTCCCGGGCTAGTCGCTGGGAAATACGGGGCAGCCAGGCCCGCGGATGCACGGGCCCGGCCGCCCGCCGATCTTACTTCTTCATGCTGTCCTTGGACATATTGTCCTTGGACATGTCGTCCTTTTTCATCGAATCCTTCGACATGTTGTCCTTGGCCATCGAGTCTTTCTTCATCGCGTCGTCTTTCGTCATGTTGTCCTTGGACATCGTGTCCTTCTTCATGTCGTCGGCGAACGCCGACATCGGCGCCATGGCGACGCTGGTGGCGATCGCGGCCGACAGCGCGGCGGTCAGAACAATGCGCTTCTTCATGTTCTCATCCTCCAGAGGGCCGCAGATTTACGTCTGCATCTGCACCTCACCGGCTACCACGGCGTTTGCACACGTCCTCATCAGTTTCCCGTTGGCGCAAGCTGGCGTTCGGCTCACGGTTTTGTGAGAATGGACGGGCCGGCAATGCCGCATGAAGGAGCATGTTGGTGAACAGTCCCGCCGCGAAGACCGATCCGGGCAATTTTTTCGAGGACTTCCGCCTCGGCCAGGAAATCCGCCACGCCACCCCGCGAACCGTCACCGTTGGCGACGTCGCGGTCTATCAGGGCATTTTCGGCCCGCGCTTTGCGGTGCAGTCCTCCGATGTCTTCGCGCGCAGGATCGGCTACCGACAGGCACCGCTCGACGACCTGCTGGTGTTTCACGTGGTGTTCGGCAAAACCGTGCCCGACATTTCGCTCAATGCGGTGGCCAATCTCGGCTATGCCGATTGCCGCTTTTTGAAGCCGGTCTATGCCGGCGACACGCTGAGCGCAGTATCCGAGGTGATCGGGCTGCGCGAGAACGCCAATCGCAAGACCGGCATCGTCTATGTGCGCTCGCGCGGCTTCGACCAGGATGGCGATTGTGTGCTCGACTATGTGCGCTGGGTGATGGTGCGCAAGCGCGACGAGAACGCGCCCGCCCCGCCCGAAAAAGTCCCCGAGCTGCCGAAAGTCGTCGCGCCGGCACAACTCAGCGCCGGTTGCCCGCTGATCAATGTAGCGGCCTATGACTTTGCGCTGGCCGGCAACCCGCACCGCTTCGGCGACTACAAAGTGGGCGAGAAGATCGATCATCTCGTCGGCATCACAGTGGAAGACGCCGAGCACATGATCGCGACGCGGCTCTACCAGAACACGGCGCGCATCCATTTCGACCATTTCACCGAGAGCAAAGGCCGCTTCGGCAAGCGGCTGATCTACGGCGGGCATGCGATCTCGCTGGCGCGCGCGCTGTCGTTCAACGGGCTCGGCAATGCCTTCCATGTTACGGCGATCAATGGCGGACGGCACGTGGCGCCGCTGTTTGCCGGCTGCACCGTGTTCGCCTGGACGGAGGTGCTGGCGACCGCCGAATTGCCCGGCCGCAGCGACGTCGGCGCGCTGCGCCTGCGCACCATCGCCACCAAGGACCGGCCCTGCGCGGACTTTCCGCTCAAGTCCGGCGACGACTACGACCCCGCGGTGATCCTCGATCTCGATTATTGGGTGCTGATGCCAAAATAACGCATCGCGGCTTTCAGGGAGCGAGCGGCATGATTGCGGTGATTTTCGAAGTCTGGCCGGCGGATGGGCGCAAGGAAGCCTATCTCGACATCGCGGCAAGCCTGCGGGCCGATCTCGACGGAATCGACGGCTTCATTTCCGTCGAGCGATTCCAAAGCCTGACCGATCCCAAGAAGCTGTTGTCACTGTCGTTCTGGCGCGACAAGGAAGCGGTGCGGACCTGGCGCAATCACGCCGCTCACCGCACCAGCCAGAAAAAAGGCCGCACCGGCGTCTTCGCCGACTACCGGCTGCGTATCGCCGCCGTGACCCGTGACTACGGCATGAAAGACCGCGCCGAAGCGCCGGACGATTCCCGCGCGATCCACGATCCGCAGCCGTCAATCTGAAAAAATACCAGACAGTCGCTACGCGCTCGCCCTCAGGTGATCGACCAACTGCCGCGCATAAGGCGGCAGCACCTCCTCGTCGCGCACGCAGATGGTCAGTTCGCGCAAGGCCCAAGAATCCGACAAGCGCACCGCGCTGATCGCCATGGTGCGCTCGGTGCGATGCACCGTGGTTTCTGGCACGATGCCGACACCGACATTGCATTCCACCAGCCGGCAGATGGCGTCGAAGCTGCGCAGCTGCACGCGCAGCCGCAGCGGGCGGCCGATGCGGCTCGCCTTGTCGGCGAGGAAGCGCTGGATCGCGCTGGCGCGGTCGAGCCCCACCATGTCGTAGTCGAGCACCTCGGCAAAGCCGATGCGCGAGCGGCCGGCGAGCGGGTGGTTGCGCGCCACCACCAACACGAAGCGGTCGCTGCGGAAGGGGAACGTATGCAGACCGCCGTAGTCGACGGTGCCGGCGACGATGCCGATGTCGCCGGAGCCTTCCGCGATCAGCCCGACGATCTCGTCGGACAGCCGCTCCTCGATATCCACGCTGATGTCGGGATAGGTAGTGAGGAACGAGCTCAGCGTCTCGGGCAGGAACTCGGTGAGCGCGTTGGTATTGGAGAGCACCCGCACCTGGCCGGCGAGTCCGCGCGCATAGGGGCTCAAGTCCTCCTGCAGCCGCTCGGTCTGCGCCAGGATCGCGCGCGCGTGCTGCAGCAGAGTGCGGCCGGCCTGGGTCGGCGTCACGCCCTGGCGGCCGCGCACCAAGAGCTCGGCGCCGAGCGCCAGCTCCATCTTGCGGATGCGGGTGGACGCCGCGGCCAGCGCCAGGTTCGAGCGGGCGGCGCCATGGGTGATGCTGCCCGCCTCGACGATGTGGCGGAAAAGATTGAGGTCGGTGAAATCGAAGCGCATGGCAAAGGCTACCTTCTTATTTGACGAAGGCAGGCTACATAAACGACATATTGCATCGCATCATCTTTGGGTTCAAGCTTCGTTTTCGTTGAAGTACCGGGTCGTTACCACCAGTTCCCCATTTCCTAGCCTCGGGGGACGTGGGGGTGCGGCCCGCAATCCTGTTTCGCGGTCCTATCCGCCCGGACGTCAAATGGAACGGCGAAGTCGGACGCGCGAATTGGTGCGTTGCTGCAACGGCGTACATTGGTTAGGAACCGCGCGGGTCGGCGGCGCTGAACGCTCTGGAGAATGACGATGGCCGAGCTTGAAGCGGGCACGACGCGTCGGGCGCGTCCGCTGTCGCCGCACCTGCAGATCTACAAGCCGATGCTGACGATGATGATGTCCATCGTCCATCGCATCACCGGCGCTGAGCTCTATTTCGGCGCGCTGCTGTTGGCCTGGTGGCTGATCGCGGCGGCCACCGGCCCCAACGCCTACGCCAGTTTCGAATGGTTCATGAGCACGCTGATCGGGCGCGTCATCCTGTTCGGCTACACTTGGGCGTTGATGCACCACATGCTGGGCGGCATCCGCCATCTGATCTGGGATACCCTGCACGGGCTCGATCCGGCCAAGCGCGAGCTGCTGACGCTGTCGACGCTGATCGGATCGATCGCACTCACGCTGCTGCTCTGGCTGATCGGCTATCTCGCCAACGGAGGCCCGCAATGAGGGAGCCTCTGCACATGCGGACGCCGATGCGCCGCGTGCGCGGCCTGGGCGCCGCGCATTCCGGCACCGTGCAATTCTGGCATCAGCGCCTCACCTCGGTTGCCGGCATCCCGCTGACCATTGGGCTGGTGCTGATCGTCATCGCGCTGCTCGGGCGAAGCCACGCCGCGGCGGTGCAGATTCTGGGATCGCCGCTGATCGCAATCGCGCTGTTGTTGTTCATCATCAACAGCGCCTACCACATGTGGATCGGCATGCAGGAGATCATCCTGGATTACGTGCACGGGGAAAAGTGGAAGCTGGTCAGCCTGATGGCCAACACGTTCTACGTCGTCATCGTAACCTTCGCCGCCGTCTACGCCATCCTGAAACTGTCGTTCGGGGTCTGACGCCATGGCAACGAACGGACAAGGCAACGGGAACGGCGCGCCGGCCATCAACGGGCGCGCCTATCCCATTGAAGACCACAGCTACGACGTGATCGTGGTCGGCGCCGGCGGCTCCGGCCTGCGCGCCGTGGTCGGCTGTAGCGAGGCGGGCCTGCGCACCGCCTGCATCACCAAAGTGTTTCCCACTCGCTCCCACACGGTGTCGGCGCAAGGTGGCATCGCCGCCGCGCTCGGCAATATGGGCGAGGACGACTGGCGCTGGCACATGTACGACACCGTCAAGGGCGCCGACTGGCTGGGCGACCAGGACGCCATCGAGTATCTCTGCCGCAACGCGCCGGCCGCGGTCTACGAGCTCGAGCACTGGGGCCTGCCGTTCTCACGCCGCGAGGAAGACGGCAAGATCTATCAGCGTCCGTTCGGCGGCATGACCACGCATTACGGCAAGGGCACCGCGCAGCGCACTTGCGCCGCCGCCGACCGCACCGGCCACGCCATGCTGCACACTATGTACGGGCAAGCGCTGCGACACGCGGCGGAGTTCTACGTCGAATACTTTGCCATTGACCTGATCATGGACGAGGAAGGCCGCTGCCGCGGCGTGGTGGCGCTGAATATGGACGACGGCAGCATCCACCGGTTCAGCGCCAACATGGTCATCATCGCAACCGGCGGCTATGGCCGCATCTACTTCACCTGCACCGGCGCCCACACACAGACCGGCGACGGCAACGGCATGGTGCTGCGCGCCGGCCTGCCATTGCAAGACATGGAATTCGTGCAGTTCCATCCCACCGGCATCTACGGCGCCGGCTGCCTGATCACCGAAGGCGCGCGCGGCGAAGGCGGCTACTTGGTCAATTCGCAAGGCGAGCGCTTCATGGAGCGCTACGCGCCGTCGGCCAAGGACCTGGCGTCACGCGATGTCGTCTCGCGCTCCATGACCATCGAGATCCGCGAAGGCCGCGGCGTCGGCAAGGACAAGGATCACATCTTCCTGCATCTCGACCATCTCGATCCCGCCGTGCTGCACGAAAGGCTGCCCGGCATTGCCGAGTTGGCGCGCATCTTTGCCGATGTCGATATTGCGCACGAGCCGATCCCCGTGCTGCCGACCGTGCACTACAATATGGGCGGGATCGCTACGAATTATCACGGCGAGGCGCTGACCAAGAAGAACGGCAATGCCGACACCGTCATCCCGGGGTTGATGGCGCTGGGCGAGGCGGCCTGCGTGTCAGTACACGGCGCTAACCGGCTCGGCTCGAATTCGCTGATCGACCTCGTGGTGTTCGGGCGCGCCGCCGCCCTGCGTTGCGCCGAGGTGCTCACCCCGGGCGACAAGCAGCCGGCGCTGCCGAAGGATTCCGCCGACAAGGCGTTGTCGCGGCTCGACAAGCTGCGTTTCGCCTCCGGCGGCACACCGACCGCGCAACTGCGGCTCAAGATGCAGAAGGTGATGCAGAGCAATTGCGCGGTATTCCGCACCGGCGATGTGCTGGAGGAAGGCCACAAGCTGATCCACGACGTCTATGCCGGCAAGGCCGACCTGCGCGTCACCGACCGCTCGCTGATCTGGAATTCCGATCTGGTCGAAACGCTCGAGCTCGACAACATGCTCGCCCAGGCCGTCGTCACCATGGATTCGGCCAAGAACCGCACCGAGAGCCGCGGCGCGCATGCGCGCGAGGATTTCCCCCAGCGTGACGACAAGAATTGGATGAAGCACACGCTGGCCTGGATGGACGAGAAGGGCAAGGTGAAGCTCGACTACCGTCCGGTGCACACCTATACGCTCACCAACGACGTCGCCTATATCGAGCCCAAAGCTCGCGTCTATTGACGCGAGCGTCGAATAAAGAGGCGCGCGTCTACTAGGACACTGCCATGGTCGAATTCACGCTGCCGAAAAACTCCAAGATCACCGAGGGCAAGATCTGGCCGCGCACGCCGCATGCCACCCACGTGACCGAGTTCCGCGTCTATCGCTGGAATCCGGACGACGGCGCCAATCCGCGCGTCGACACCTATTTCATCGACCGCGACGACTGCGGGCCGATGATCCTCGACGCGCTGATCTGGATCAAGAACACCGTCGATCCGACGCTGACCTTCCGCCGCTCCTGCCGCGAGGGCGTATGCGGCTCATGCGCCATGAACATCGACGGCACCAATACGCTGGCCTGCACGCACGCGATCGACGACACCAAGGCGCCGGTGCGCATCTATCCGCTGCCGCACCAGCCGGTGGTGAAGGACCTGGTGCCCGACCTGAATAATTTCTACGCGCAATACGCTTCCATCGAGCCCTGGCTGCACACGACCACGCCTGCGCCGGAGAAGGAGTGGCGGCAAAGCCACGAAGACCGTGCCAAGCTCGACGGCATGTACGAGTGCATCCTGTGCGCCTGCTGCTCGACCTCGTGCCCGAGCTATTGGTGGAATTCCGACCGCTATCTCGGCCCGGCAGCACTGTTGCAGGCCAACCGCTGGGTGCAGGACAGCCGCGACGAGGCGACCGGCGAGCGGCTCGACAATCTCGAGGACCCGTTCCGGCTCTACCGCTGCCGCACCATCCTGAACTGCTCGAAGGCCTGCCCGAAGGGGCTCAACCCGGCCAAAGAGATCGCGACGTTGAAGAAGGCGATGGTGGACCGGCAGCTATAGCGGCCTCGTGTCCAGGGCGCAGCGCGGCATGAAATGACGCGCTGCAGACCCGGGACCGTTTCAATTCCTGGAATTTGAAAATGTCCCGTTGCGGCCCATGACTTTTGCTTGCTAGTAATCGCGCGGCGTTGCAATCTAAGGCTGTAGGGGGTTGTAGCGTGTCTCGTAGCGCGTTTTGGCCTCGTTGGCCGGCGGTCATTGCGGGCGCATGGCTGTGCGCGGGCTGCGCCGTGCCGATCTCCAAGCTGCCCGGCGTCTCGGCCGAGGCGGTCGAGGCCGAGCATCGCAAGCAGCAGGTCGAGCAGATCCGCGACTATTACGCCCAACTCAGCCGCATCGAAAACGTCGCCTTCCGCGTCCGCGTCGCCAACCGCGAATTCTGCAAGACTGTGGCGGCGCAGATCGGCATGCATGCGGCTACCGTGGAGAGCCTGCCGCGCAAATACCGCTCGTATTCGAACGAGGCGCTCGGCGTCAGCTGGACCAAGCCGACGGTGATCTCGGTCGCCGACGCCTCGCCCGCGGCGGCGGCGGGCATCAAGACCGGCGACCAGATCTTGCGGCTCGACGAGACGCCGGTGCCGCCGACGCGAACGGCGGGCTGGATCGACGACTACCTCAAAAAAAACGGCGTGAAACCGGTGCAGGTCGCGCTGCGCCGCGACGGCATCGACCAGACCGTGACGGTGCAGCCCGTGACGGCCTGCGCGATCCCGATCAATCTGGTGAGCGACCCGACGCCGAACGCGTTTGCCGGCAAAGACAAGATCACGATCGAGTCAGGCATCTTGCGGATGCTGCCGGCCGACTCGGACCTCGCCGTCATCATCGGTCACGAGCTAGGTCACGTAAACATGGGTCATTACGACAAGAAAAACGTCAATGCCCTGATGGGCGCGCTGGGCGGCGCATTGGTCGATGGCGGCTTTCTGCTCGGCGGCATATACACCCGCGCCACCTTCATCCGGCACTTCTACCGGGCCGGCGCGCTCGCCTTCAGCGTCGGTTTCGAGCGCGAGGCCGATTACGTCGGCTGCTATTACGCGGCGCGCGCGGGTTACGACATAACGGGCGCCGAGGAAATCTGGCAGAGGACGTCGATCGAGCTTCCCAACAGCATCCGCTTTGCCACCACGCACCCGACCTCACCCGAGCGCTTCGTATTGATGCGCCAGGTGATCGCGGAGATCAAAGACAAGCAGCAGCGCGGTCTGCCGCTGGTTCCCGAGATCAAGCCGAGCGTGACACAGCCTGTGCCCGTGGCGGGGCCCGAAGACAGTTATTAGGCGGCGCTATTTGCAGCTCTGGCCGATGCAGAACTCGTTCAGTTCGGGGAACGGCTTGTAGGCGGCGTTGGCGCAATCGGTCTTGCTCGCCTCGATGAGCTGGTTGAGATGGCCGCCGTAGAAATAGCCGATGCGCGTGGCGTCGGCGGCCAGATTGTATGCCGTGCCGTGCGCGGTGTAACGCACGCAGGCCACGTAGTGCTGCTCCTTCCCGATCTGCTGCAGCGCCGGTTCGGAGATAAGAGCATTGCTGACCGACGTCGTCTCGTTGTTCTTGAACACGTTTATCTTCAGCGTGGCGATGATTTCTTCCTTATATTTTGCCGGGTAGATATTGGCGACCGGCTGCGAGGGCTTGTCGTCCAAACAGCCGGCAAGCGCCGCGGCAAGGGCGAACAGCAAGAACTTGCTTGCTGCATTTCTGCCCATCCTAGATCTCCTCATCGCGCTGTTATTGTTGCGCCGGCCGGCCGGTTACCGGTCAATCGAGCTTCAGCTTGCGCCGGCGCTGGCCGAGCGTGCGCAGCCGCAGCGCGTTGAGCTTGATGAACCCTTCCGCGTCGCGGTGGTCGTAGGCCACCGCGCCCTCCTCGAAGGTCACCAGGTCCTGATCGTAGAGCGAATATTTGCTTTCACGGCCGACCACGATGACGTTGCCCTTGTAGAGCTTGAGCCGCACGCGGCCGGTCACGAACTCTTGGCTCTTGTCGACCGCCGCCTGCAACATCTCGCGCTCGGGGGTGAACCAGAAGCCGTAGTAGACGAGCTCGGCATATTTCGGCATCAGCTCGTCCTTCAAATGCGCGGCGCCGCGGTCGAGCGTGATCGACTCGATGCCGCGGTGGGCGGCGTAAAGGATGGTGCCGCCCGGGGTCTCGTACATGCCGCGCGATTTCATGCCGACGAAGCGGTTCTCCACCAGGTCGAGGCGGCCGATGCCGTTCTCCCTGCCGAGATCGTTGAGCGCCTTGAGCAGCGCGGCCGGCGACATTTTCTTGCCGTCGATCGCCACCGGATCGCCGCGCTCGAAATCGATGGTGATGTATGTCGCCTTGTCCGGCGCCTTTTCCGGATCGACGGTGCGCGAATAGACGTAGTCGGGCACCTCTTGCGCCGGGTCTTCCAGCACTTTGCCTTCCGAGGACGCGTGCAGCAGGTTGGCGTCGACCGAGAACGGCGCTTCGCCGCGCTTGTCCTTGGCGATCGGGATCTGGTGCTTTTCGGCGAACTCGATCAGCTTGCTGCGCGAGGTCAAATCCCATTCGCGCCAGGGTGCGATCACAGTCACGTCCGGCTTGAGCGCGTAATAGGTCAGTTCGAAGCGCACCTGATCGTTGCCCTTGCCGGTGGCGCCGTGCGCGACGGCGTCGGCGCCGACCTTCTCGGCGATCTCGATCTGCTTCTTGGCAATCAGCGGGCGCGCGATCGAGGTGCCGAGCAGGTATTGGCCCTCGTAGAGCGCATTGGCGCGGAACATGGGGAACACGTAGTCGCGCACGAATTCCTCGCGCAGGTCCTCGATGAAAATGTTCTCCGGCTTGATGCCGAGCAGCAGCGCCTTCTGCCGCGCGGGCTCGAGCTCGTCGCCCTGTCCGAGATCGGCGGTGAAGGTGACCACTTCGCAGCCGTAGGTCGATTGCAGCCACTTCAAAATGATCGACGTGTCGAGGCCGCCCGAATAGGCGAGCACGACTTTCTTGACGGCTTTCTTGCCAGCGGCCTTGGCCATGTACCGGTCCTGCAATTGTGGCCGAGGTTGCATCCCCTACCGGCCGTGCCGGGTCAAGCCCGGCCGCCGCTCACGGATTCCAAGAGCCGACACGCGGCTTGCCGCAGCCCTTGCGTTGCACTAATCTTTTTCTACCACTTTAGCGAGAGGCTGTTCGAGGTGCTGCCATGAAAAGTCCGGCCGCCCGGGTCATCCCGGCATTGACGCTGCTCGTCTCGTTGTTGGTATTCGCGCCGCCCGCCTTGGCGTCCGACCATGCCGATCCGCTGCACCTGACCGATCCGTATTCCAACATTACCGGGCTGTTCATTTTCCCCAAGGGTGATCAGTACATCGTGATCTTCAACGTCCGGAAGTCCCTGGTCGGCCCTAAGCCCTACCCGCTTAGCCCCTACGAATATGTCGTGCACATGGACCTCACCACGCCCGTGACGTTCAACAGTGAGGAAGACCGCAAGCGCTATGGCGGCACGGTGGTCCTGCCCGAGAAAATCCATGACGACGCCACGATCACCGTGCGGCTGAATGACGATACGACGCTGAAAGGCATTACCTACACGGGGCTTAAAGATACCGACAACATCCGTATCTACACCGGCGTGCGCGATGATCCCTTCATCTTTCCGCGCTTCTTCAACGTCAACGTCATCTCCATGGTGATGAGCATCCCGAAGAGCGCCTTCCCCGCGGGACAACAAGATTTCATTCTGTGGGGCACCACATCCAAGGACGGCAAACAGCTCGATCACGTCGGACGCTCGGTCCGCAGTCAATTGCCGCGCTTTCCCATCCTCAACACCACGCCGCCAAAAGATCACGTCAATCTGCTGATGAAGGAAAAGAAGTTCTGGGACGACCTTTGCAATTTCCTCAACGGCAACAAGGAATGGTGGTCGCAGGCGATCGCCGGACTGCTCGAGTTCACCTTCCAGATCCGCAAATACGATCTAGCGCCCGACGTGATGATCTACACCTCTCGTTTCCCGCCGGGATACCCGAACGGCCGGCAGCTGGCGGATGATGTCAACGCCATTACCTGCACGACGGGCGATTGCCTGTTGCAGGAGCTTTCCTTCATCGAAGGCAATTGGCCGCGCGCTACGACCAACGACAAGCCGTTCCTCGACGACTGGCCCTATCTCGCCGAGCCGTGGCCGGACAGGCCGCCGCCACCGCCGCCGACCCGAAGCATCTTGCCCTACATCATCGCTATCGTGCTCATCCTCGCCTTTGTCAGCTGGGCTGTCATCGAGCTCTTCCGCCGCTTTCTCATGTGGCTGTGGTGGAAATGGCGCCCCAAGACGCAAGCGGCGATGATTGCGTGAGCGACACGTGAGACGTTTGGCGCTTGCCGCGGCCCTGCTGCTCGCAGCGGCGGACACGCAAGCGCACGACTTCTGGATCGAGCCCTCGACCTTCCACCCGCGACCGGGTCAGACCGTCGCGGTCGGCCTGCGCGTCGGGCAGAATTTCATCGGCGATCCGGTGCCTCGTTACTCGGATGGCATCGCAGCTTTTTACGTGCGGCAGAACGGCGGGGACGAGAACATCGAAGGCGCCGACCGCATCGATCCGGCCGGTTTCTTGCGCGCCGATGGCAAGGCGACCGCCATCATCGGCTATGCAAGCATCGGCGCCTATATCGAGCTGCCGCCCGACAAATTCGAGGACTACCTGCGGCTCTACGGGCTCGACGACATCATCGCCAACCGGAGCAAGCGCGGCGAGCGCGACAAGCCCGGACGCGAGCGCTTCTTTCGCTACGCCAAGGCGCTGCTCACGGGCCTGAAGCCGTCCGGCGCCGTCAGTAAGCCGCTCGGCCTTGCCTACGAGATCGTACCGGATGAAGACCCCACCGGCCGGCCCGAGCCATTCCGCGGCCACATTCTCTATAATGACAAGCCGCTCGCCGACGCGCTGGTGGTGGCGCTGTTGCACAACGAGCCGTCGGTGAAACTGCAGACGCGCAGCGACGCCCAGGGCGCGTTTTCGCTGGCGCTGCCGCGCACCGGGGTCTGGCTCATCAAGTCGGTGCACATGGTGCGCGCGGGTTTCTTTTCGAGCGAGGACTGGGACAGCCTATGGGCCTCACTCGCTTTCGAAGCGCCCGGACCGCAGCCATGACGCGGGGTATGCACACCGGGCTGTTGATTGCCGCGCTGCTGCTCGCCGCGTGCGGCGCCCGCGCGCATGAGATCGGCACCACGCGAGTGCGCTTGACGCTGCACAACGATCACACCTGGACGGCGGAGATCACCACTCCGCCGACCCCCCTGCTCAACCGGCTGGAGGCGGCGGCCGGGCAGCGGCTCAGTAGCACGCTCGATGAGGACGCACTGCGCGCCAAGCTCGGAGCGTTCCGGCAAGCGGTGGCGCGCAAGATCGCGGTCGAGTTCGACGGCGCGGCGTCGCCGGTCGATGTATCGCTTGCCTGGCTGGGCCAGCCGACCGACATCAACCAGCCGCTCGCCGTCGTTCTGCTCGCAAAAGGGCCGGTGCCGGCTGGCGCGCGAAAGGTCACCTGGCGCTACGACCTCGTCTACAGCACCTATGCGGTGGTGTTTTCCGCGGAAGACGCGCGCGGCAGCGAGACGCAATGGCTCGAGAGCGATACGCCGAGCACGCCTTTTCCGGTGCTCACCAATATCCGGCCGCCGACCACGCCCGAAATCGTCACGCAATATCTAACGCTCGGCTTCCGCCACATCGTCCCGGAAGGGCTCGATCATATCCTGTTCGTGCTCGGCCTCCTCCTCTTGTCCACGCAATGGCGGCCGCTGCTGATGCAAGTGACCGCATTCACCGTCGCCCATTCGGTGACGCTGGGTCTGACCATGTACGGTGTGATCTCGCTGTCGCCGCGCATCGTCGAGCCGCTGATCGCGCTGTCGATCGCCTATGTGGCGATCGAGAACATGGTCGCCGGCCGGCTGACGCCCTGGCGGCCGGCGGTGGTGTTCGGCTTCGGCCTGCTGCACGGCATGGGATTCGCCGGCGTGCTGCGCGAACTCAGGCTGCCGCACAGCGAATTTCTGCCGGCCCTGGTCAGCTTCAATGTCGGCATCGAGCTGGCGCAGCTCTCGATCATTGCGACCGCTTTCATCGCGGTCGCGTTCTGGCACCGAGACAAACCTTGGTATCGGCCGCGTTTTGTGCTGCCGGCCTCGGCCGCGATTGCGGCGACCGGCCTGTTCTGGACGGTCCAGCGCATCGTGACTTAACCTTTGCGACAGCGTTAACCGCGCAAAGCGAAGCGCCCGCGCATTAACCGAATTGCGGGAACGCGCTACTCCACCGTCGCGCACAAAGCTACGGTGCCGGCAATTCTTTCAGCAGCGAGCGCAGCCGATGTCAAAAGCCCATACCATCTTCGCCGCCGCCCTTGCGGGCGCCGTGCTCACGAGTGCCGCGCCGGCCTTGGCCGCGCAATGCGAGGCCAAAGGCGGGTTCAACGCTTTCATCACCGAGTTCAAGAAGGAAGCGGTGAACCAAGGCATTTCGCGGCGCGGGCTTTCCGCGCTCGACGGCATCACGCTCGATCCGACCGTGCTCGCCGCCGACCGGCGCCAACACGTGTTCACGCAGACTTTCGAGCAATTCTCCGGCCGCATGATCTCGCGCGACCGCCTGCTTAAAGGCGCGCGCAATATGCAGCAATACGCGCCGGTGCTGCGGCGCATGGAACAGCGTTTCGGCGTGCCGGCCACCATTGTCATCGCGATCTGGGGACTGGAGACCGACTACGGCATCAACCAGGGGAAACTGTCCGTGGTGCGCTCGGCGGCCACCTTGGCCTATGACTGCCGCCGCTCCGAAAAATTCCAGGGCGAGCTCGCCGACGCCCTGCGTATCATCGACCGCGGCGACATGACCTCGGAGCAGATGCGCGGGCAATGGGCGGGCGAGATCGGGCAGACCCAGTTCCTGCCGTCATCCTACTACAAATACGCGGTCGACTTCGACGGCGACGGCCGGCGCGACCTGGTGCACAGCGTGGCCGACGTGCTCGCCTCCACCGCCAATTACTTCAAGGAGCACGGCTGGCAGCCCGGCCAGGGCTGGGAGCCGGGGCAGCCGAACTACGACGTGATCAAGGAATGGAACAAGGCCGACGTCTACGCCCGCACAATCGCTTTGTTTGCCGAGAAGCTGGGGGGCGCCGGCTCGCGCGCCGAGAGTGCGCCGCCGCGCAAGGCGGTAACTGCGCAGGTGGCGCGGCGCACGCGGCGCTGATCACCACCAGCCGCGCCTGCGGCGCTTGAGATTTTCATCGCCATCGTCGCCGGCCTTCGGGCCGGCGATTTCGTTGGCGGCGCGACAGCCGAGCCACCCCAGACCTTCCCGGCAAGCCAGCCCGAAACGTTCGAGCGCGCCTTCTATCGCCTCCTCGGAAAGCCGCGTGCGCGGCCAGCGGTAGATCAGGCCGTACACGAGCCATACGATCAGGAAGGTGAACACGCCCGCGAAAATCGTATCGCTGACGAAATGCGCGCCTGCCATCACGCGGATGGTGGCCATGCCGGCGCCGAACGCCAGCGCCGCGGCGTAGGCGAGCGCGCGCCATTGCGGCGGCGCCAGCGCGGCCGGCGCGACGGTCCAAAACGCGCCCGACACATCGCCGGAAACGAATGAGCAGTTGCCCGGGCAGTCGCCGCGCGGGTTCCACCAAGCGACAAAGTGCTGCGCGCCGCCAAATTGCGCGACGTCGATCGGCCGTGGCCGGCCCCAGTGATCCTTGAGCACGACGTTGACCAGCAGGCCGGGGGCCAAGGCCAGCGTCGCAGTCAGGAACACGATCGCGCGCCCGGAAATCAGCATCTTGCGGCGCGGCAGCAGCAGCTTGATAATCAGCGCGCCCACCGCGGGCGCCACCAGTGCGGTTACGATCCAGATCCCGGCATCGCGCGCCAGCATCAGCGGCGGCGAGATGCGCCAGGCGAATGCATTGCGGCTCGCATCGATATAATCGTGAAAATGCTGCGCAACGATCAGGTCGAGCTGCGGATAAATGCCGAACACCAGCCCGGTCATGGCGGCGATAACGAGCGCGATGATCAGTCCGGCGCGGTTCATGGCTGTCCCTAGCCGAGCGCGGCAGAGAAAGGAAGGTGGGACTGGTTCCGCGGCGCTGCCTGGTTAAGATGGCGGCCTCGCCGCAACGCAGGCCCGCCGTGGCGCCCACGCTCGATTTCTGGTTCGAATTCGCTTCGACCTATTCCTACCCGGCCGCCATGCGCATCGCGCCACTGGCGGCGGCGAACGGCGTCGACGTGCGCTGGCGGCCGTTCCTGCTCGGGCCGATCTTCAAGGCGCAGGGCTGGGACAATTCGCCGTTCAATCTCTATCCCGCCAAGGGCCGCTACATGTGGCGGGACCTCGCGCGCATCTGCGATGCGTTGTCGCTGCCGTTCGTGCAGCCCGCGGTGTTTCCACAAAACAGCTTAATCGCGGCACGCGTCGCTTTGGTCGGGCTGGCGCAAGATTGGGGCGAGGATTTTTGCCGCGCGGTTTACACGTGCGAATTCGGCGAGGGCCGCAACATCGGCGAGCCGGAGAACATCGCGGCCGCGCTTAAGGCACTCGGACGGGACGCCAATGCCGTGATGCAACAAGCGCAAGCCGACACGATCAAGAATGCATTGCGCGCGCAGACCGAGGAAGCCCAGCGGCTCGGCATTTTCGGCGCGCCCAGCTTCGTGACCGCCGACGGCGAATTGTTCTGGGGCAACGACCGATTCGAAGCCGCGCTCGAGTGGGCGCGGAAAGAGGTTAAACGGTAGGCTGCCGCGGCTCGCGCCAGCGCCCGGCATTGCGGCCGGCGAGCGCCCAATAGGTCAGGCCGAACACCACGCCGGCCGCCATCGCGACTTCGGTCTCGTGCCGCACCGGCGACGGCGCACGATCGATCGATTCCTCGTAACTACGCGGCGCCAGCCCGCTGCTGTAATAGCCGAGCATTAGCACGGCGACGCCGGCGACCGCGTAAGCCAGCAGCGAGCGAATCTTGAACGCCTCGGCGATGCCGATCAGGATCGCCAGCGGCAAAAGACCGACCGCGCCGGTAAAGACGGCGCCGGTGAACACCATCACCGTGAAAGTGCTGCGTTCGACCACATCGCCGGTGAAGGCATGCCATTGCGGGCCCAGCAGGCCCATGGCGATGGCGACGCCGGCGGCAAGCGAGGCCACCAGCACAGCGAAGATTACGACGAAGATGCGGCCGAGCAGTGCCACCGGCTAGTCCGTCATCGCCATGGCGCGCAGCGCCATGCGCTCGCGCGCCGACAGCTTCTCGCTCGCGCTCTTGAGCTGGCCGCAGGCGGCGAGGATGTCGCGTCCGCGCGGCGTGCGCACCGGCGAGGCATAGCCGGCGTCGAACACGACCTGCGAGAACTTCTCGATCTGCTCCCAGTCCGAGCATTCGTAACGGCTGCCGGGCCAGGGATTGAACGGGATGAGGTTGATCTTGGCCGGAATTCCCTTGAGCAGGCGCACCAGCGCCTTGGCGTCCTCGATCGAATCGTTGACGCCCTTGAGCATGACGTATTCGAAGGTGATGCGCTTGGCGTTGGAGAGGCCGGGATAGTTGCGGCAGGCTTCCAGCAGCTCAGCGATGGGATATTTGCGGTTGAGCGGCACCAGCTCGTTGCGCAACTCGTCGCGCACGGCGTGCAGCGACACCGCCAGCATGCAGCCGATCTCGCGGCCGGCGCGCTCGATCATCGGCACCACGCCGGACGTGGACAGCGTGATGCGGCGCTTGGAGATGGCGATGCCTTCGCCGTCCGCCACGATCAGCAGCGCGTCGCGCACCGCCTCGAAATTATAGAGCGGCTCGCCCATGCCCATCATCACGATATTGGTGATGCAGCGCTCGCCGCTCGGCACCACGCCGTCGGTCGGGCGCATGCCGCCCGGCCAATCGCCGAGCCGATCGCGCGCCGCCATCACCTGGCCGACGATCTCGCCCGCGGTGAGGTTGCGCACCAGGCGCTGGGTGCCGGTGTGGCAGAAGGTGCAATTGAGCGTGCAGCCGACCTGGCTGGAGATGCATAGCGTGCCGCGCTCGGTGTCGGGGATGTAGACGCATTCAACTTCGTGCGGGCTCTCGCCGGCGACCTCGCCGGGCAGGCGCAGCAGCCATTTACGCGTACCGTCGACCGAGACCTGCTCGGCCACCACCTGCGGCCGATCGAGGGTGAAATGCTGCTCAAGCGCCGCGCGCAGCTCCTTCGACACGCTGGTCATGGCCTCGAAGGATGTCAGCCCGCGGAAATAGATCCAGTGCCAGAGCTGCTGCACGCGCATCTTGCGCTGGCTCTCCGGCACGCCGAGCGTTCCCAGCGCGTCGGCCAGCTGCGCGCGCGACAAGCCGATCAGAGACGGCTTTTCGGGCGCGACATAGCGCTCGAGCGGCGTCTTCTCGAGGAAGGGTGTGGTTTCGATAAGTGACATCATCGCAGGTAGACCTAACACATACGCGTCGCGGAACGCATGGCCTCTCCATCGTCATGCCCGGGCTTGACCCGGGCATCCATGATGCGCCGCCGGTCGCGAAAACCTTACATAAGTCTGCGATTGCAAAAATTCATCATGGATTGCCGGGTCAAGCCCGGCAATGACAGGCTCTGCCTATTTGCACTCCGCCGCCACCTTATCGAGGGCTTCGGCGATGCCTTTGAGCGAATAGGTGTCGGTGGTCTTGGTGTTCTTGGCCGATTCGCTCTTGATCACCAGATCGGCGCCCTTGCGCATGGTCTCAACCATCTGCGCTTCCTCGGCGGCGTTCTTCACCCAGGCGCCGTCGTTCTGAGTGTACAGCACATAGCTGGCCGAGCCGACGGTGGCGGTGGCGTCGACGCCCGGCTTCTGCGGGTAGCCGACGATCACCGAGATCTCGTTCTTGACCTTCTCGGCCGGCCGCGTGGAGACGAAGGCATAGGATGGATCGCGGCTGCGGCCGGCAGGATCGGTCACCGCCGCGGTCGGCTTGGACAGCGCGAAGCAGACCAGCTTGCCGCCGGGGCTCGCCTTGTAGGCCCCCCAGTCGCCGAACTGGCCGAGCAGCGTGGCCTGGTCGGTGGGCTCGGGTTTCTTCGGCTGCGCGGAGGCGGGCGTCAGACAAGCGCAGGCCGAAGCGGTCAGTGCGACAATCGCAACGCGGAGCAAAAAGATCATGTTCATCGGGCCCTGCCGGTCACGCATCAGGAATCGGGTGGATATTAGCCCATTACGACCGAATATCGACAAGGTGAAGGCGGTACGTACTGGGCGAAAGTTAACGGTGCGTGGCCGGTGACTGCAACAGGTGTGTTAGAAATTCCGCCGCACCAAAGGCCCGGACCGTCATGAAAGCCCTGCTCTGCACCCGCTACGGCACGCCCGACGACCTCGAATTGGCCGATATCGCCGAGCCTAAGGCCGGGCCCGGCGAGGCGGTGGTCAAGATCCACGCCGCCGCGCTGAACTTCTTCGATACGCTAATCATCGCCGGCAAGTACCAATTCAAGCCGGAACCGCCTTTTTCGCCGGCCGCCGAATTTGCCGGCACGGTGGAGAGCCTCGGCGCGGGCGTCACGTCGTTCAAGGTCGGCGACCGCGTGCTCGGCTACATGACCTATGGCGCGGCGCGCGAACGCGTCGCGGTCAATGCCGCCAAGCTGATCAAAATCCCCGACGCGCTCGATTTCGACCGCGCCGCCGGCATCTGCATCACATATGGCACCACGCTGCATGCGCTGAAGGACCGCGCCAAGCTTAAGTTGGGCGAGACGCTGGCCGTGCTCGGCGCCTCGGGCGGCGTCGGCCTCGCCGCCATCGAGCTCGGCAAGATCATGGGCGCGCGCGTGATCGCCTGCGCGTCGTCGGATGAGAAACTCGCCTTTGCGCGCAAGCACGGCGCCGACGAAGCGATCAACTACGCCAGCGACGATCTCAAGGAAGGCTTGCGGCGCGTCACCGATGGCCGCGGCGCCGACGTGATCTACGATCCGGTCGGCGGTCGCTACACCGAGGCGGCGTTGCGCTCGATCGCCTGGCAGGGACGTTTCCTTGTCGTTGGTTTTGCGGCGGGCGAGATCCCCAAGCTGCCGCTCAATCTAGTGCTGCTGAAAGGCTGCGACGTGCTCGGCGTGTTCTGGGGCGCGTTCATCGAGCGCGATCCGGAGGGCCATCGGTCCAACACACGGCAGCTCGTCGATTGGTGCGTGCAAGGGAAAGTCTCCTCGCACGTGCACGCGACCTATCCGCTGGAGGACGGCATCGCCGCGCTCAAGGCGATCGCGGCGAGGCAGGTGATGGGAAAAGTGATTTTGCGGCCTTAGCGCCGCGCGGCGAATTGCGCGAGCTTGCCCTTCGCCGCCTGGCGATGCACCGGAGTGATGCTGTCGGAGACCAGCTTGACGGCCGCCGCCAGCACCGCCGCGTCGTCGGTGAAGCCGATGATCGGCAGCATGTCGGGAATGGCGTCGGTCGGCAGCACGAAATAGGCGAGCGCGGCGAGCAGCATGCCCTTCACGTGGGTCGGCGTCTCGCGGTCGAAGGCGCAGTAATAGGCCGCCAGCAGGTCTTCGGCGAAGGGAATGCGCGCGACCACGGGTCCCAGCTTGCGCCAGAATTCGCGGCGAAGGGCGTCCGGGTCGAAGGCGGTGCGGGCGAAGGCCATGCGCTTAATGTGGGCGGCGAATCCGGCCGACGCAAGGCGGCCGCCAACCCCGTCCCCGGCGGGGTTTTGACGCCCTCGCAATAGCGGCGCGCCGATATTACCTTTCCGGTGGCGACCCCGACCAAACGAGGCACTTCCATGTCCTGGTCCTTGAATATCGGCAGGGTGGCGGGCACGGTTGTGCGCGTCCACCTGACCTTCCTGCTATTTCTCGCCTGGATCTTCGCCGCCAGCTACGCCGCCAGCGGCCCGGCCACCGCCTGGGACACCCTCGCCTTCGTGGTCCTGCTTTTCCTTTGCGTGCTGCTGCACGAGTTCGGCCACATCTTCACCGCGCGCGCCTTCGGGGTGACCACGCCCTATGTGACGCTGCTGCCGATCGGCGGGGTGGCGCAGCTCGAGCGCATCCCGGAGGAACCGTGGGAGGAATTCCTCATCGCCATCGCCGGGCCGATGGTCAATATCGTCATCACCATCCTGCTGGTCTTCGTCGCCGGCGCGCAGCTCAATCCGGGCGCCGCGGTGGCGGTCGACAACACGCAGATTTCGATGGTCGACCGGCTGGCGATCGTCAATCTGTTCCTGGCGCTGTTCAACCTGATCCCGGCCTTCCCGATGGACGGCGGCCGGGTGCTGCGCGCCGCGCTGGCGAGCCGGCTCGGCTACGTGCGCGCCACCGAAATCTCAGCCTCGATCGGCCAGTTCGTGGCCTTCGCGCTCGGCTTCTTCGGGCTGATGTACAACCCGATCCTGATCTTCATCGCGATCTTCGTCTATCTCGCGGCGGCATCCGAATCGCACATGGTGGCGCTGCGCGCCGCCTCCCATGGCGTGCCGGTGTCGCACGCCATGGTGACGCATTTCGAGGCGCTCTCACCGGAGGCCCATCTCGACAACGCTGTGCAGACCTTGCTGCAAACCGGCCAGGGCGAATTTCCGGTGGTCGACGGCTTGGGCAAGCCGGTCGGCGTGCTCGACCGCGGCGCGCTCATTCGCGCACTCAAGACGCTGGGGCCCGACGCCCGCGTCGCCGACGCCA
>Ga0316624_10000017_pt1 | contig 47108 bp, 47 predicted proteins | sample OWC_Aug_N3_C1_D5_FD_207657 | JGI IMG/M metagenome (GOLD analysis project Ga0316624, IMG submission 207657) | Wetland soil microbial communities from Old Woman Creek delta, Ohio, United States - OWC_Aug_N3_C1_D5_A | ecosystem: Environmental > Terrestrial > Soil > Wetlands | place: USA: Ohio... | reverse complement strand
GCGCGTGGCTCGGGGCGCCCAGGCGCAGCGTCCGCGGCAAGGCGCCCGCGACCACGCCCCCGATCGGGTGGTGGTAGTACTCGGCGGCCCAGTTCAGCAGCGCGAGCGCCGCCTCGTCCAGGACCGGCTCGCGGTCGAGCACCTCCAGGATCGGCTTCAGGCGCTCGGGGGCGATGTCCGAGCGCGCGGCGGTTGCCATGACGAGGCCGACCAGGCGCCGGCGGCCAAAGGGCACCCGCACCCGCGCGCCGGCCCGGACGGGATCGCCGGAGGCGGGCGGGAGGTAGTCAAAGAGGCGCCGCAGGGGGGTGTCGAGCGCCACCCTGAGGACTTTGGGCTCGGGGCTCACGTTCAAGTTAAAATCAGTGACTTGCGAGGCCGCTGGTCCGTCAACCAGGTCGGGCGCGTGCGCGTTATACAGGCGATGCACGAGTTTGCTACGCTCGCGTCGCCTTATAGCATGCCGGCCGCACTACACGGCGACGTGACCCTGACGGATTCTTCTGCCCAGAGCCGCGCGCGTGCGCTGAACCAGTTCCTGGCCGGCGTCGAGCTCAAGGCATTCAAGATCGCCCAGGCGGCGTTGCGCCACGAGGACGACGCCCTCGATGCGGTGCAGGACGCGATGCTGCAGCTGGCACGTGCCTACGCCGGGCGCCCGGCGCAGGAGTGGAAGCCGCTCTTCTACCGTATCCTCGAGAACCGCATCCGCGACATGCAGCGCCGGCGCACGGTGCGCGGACGGGTGATCGCGTGGCTCCCCTTCCGGGGCGAGGAAGACGAGGACGACCCGGACCCGCTCAGCCAGGCGCCGAGTCCGGAGCCGCAGCCGGTGAAGCGCCTGGAGCTGGACGAGGCCATGGGTGCGCTCGAGCAGGCGCTGAACGCACTGCCGCGCCGGCAGCAGCAGGCGTTCCTGCTGCGCACGCTCGAGGGCATGGACGTGGCCGAGACCGCGGCCGCGATGGGCTGCTCGGAAGGCAGCGTCAAGACCCATTATTTCCGCGCGCTGCAGTCACTGCGCGCACAACTCGGAGAGCTCTACCTATGAGCCCGGTGGATGAGCCGCTGACGGCATTGGAGCGCAACGCGCGCACGGTCCTCGAGGAGGGGGTGCAGCGCATCGATGCGCGCACGCGCTCGCGCCTGAACCAGGCGCGGCACGCGGCGCTGCAGGCCGCGCAGGCGCGCCGCTTGCCCCGCTGGCGCAGCCTTGCCCTGATGCCTGCGGCCGGCGCGGCCGCTGCCGCGCTGCTGGTGGCGGTGATGCTCTGGCACCGCGAGCCCGGCGGCGAGCTGCCGCTGCTCGAGGGGCAGCGCTCGGCGGTCGAGGACCTGGACCTGCTCGCCGACAGCGAGGGGCTCGACCTGATGGAGAGCGGGGACGGTTCGTTCTACGAGTGGGCCGTGGCCCAGAATGAAAATGGCGAGAGCAACGGCTGATGCCCAGAACCCGCGCGGTCTTCTCGGTGCTGCTCCTGTACGCGCTGCTGGGCACCGGCGCCCGCGGCGACGACGCGCACCAGCCCCCGGCGGAAGATCCGGACGCGGGCTTTCTGGAGTTCCTCGGCAGCGTCGACGGGCTTGCGGAGACCAATCCGGACTACCTCGCGCAGTTAAGCCCGGGCAGGCCCGTGACGCCGGCCAGCGTTCCGGCCCGGCCCGCGCCGCCGCCACCTCCGCCACCGAGCGCAGCCGGGGTCAAGAACGATGAATAACGCGCAACGCTCCCTCCTGCTCGCGGTGCTGCTGGTGCTCGCCGCGCCCCTCAGGGCGCAGGAGGCGCCGGCTGCGGCTCCCGCGGCCGCCCCGCCGGCACCGCTTAGCTGGTCGAGCCTCTCGCCGCAGCAGCAGAAAGTACTCGGTAAGTTCGGCGGCCAGTGGGACACGCTGCCGCCGGAGCGCCAGCAGGCGCTCGCGCGCGGCAGCGAGCGCTGGCTCGGCATGTCCCCCGAGCAGCGCGACCTCGCCCGCGACCGCTTCACGCGCTGGCGCGGGCTGCCCCCGGAGCAGCGCCAGGCACTGCGCAATCGCTGGCAGCAGTTCCAGTCCCTGCCGCCGGATGAGCGGGCGATCGTGCGGCAGAACTTCCGCCGCTTCCAGCAGCTGCCGCCGGAGCGGCGCCAGATGCTGCAGCAGCGCTGGCGCAACGCCAGCCCCGCGCAGCGCCAGCAGATGATCGAGCGCGCGCGCGAGAGGCGGATGAAGCAGCTCCCGCGGCCGCCGGCGCCGCATCGCTGAGGCAGGGCCGCGCGGCTTACTTCGCGGCCGCGCTCGCCCCGCGCACGCGCGCCGGCACCGGCACGTTGCAGACGTCCACGTGGCCGGCGGGCACCTTGAACCACTCCTCGAGCCGGTTACGCCGTGCCGCCACGTAGGCGGCGAAGGTCGGCGTGTCGGTGCGCAGCACTTCCAGGTCCGTGCGCTGCGCCGCCGGCACGTCCGCGGCCAAGCGCAGGGACTGGATCGGCACGCGCTGCTCGGCGTGCTCGTAGAACCCTAAGCTCCCTGAGCCGCGCGGCATGACCGAGAGCAGCTCCATCCCGGACACCACGCGCCCGAGCAGCGTGACGTTGCGATCCAGGTGCCGCGGCGCCTGGCCGATGACCACGTACAGCTCGGTGCCGCCACCGGAGTCGACGTCGTTGTCGCGCCCCGCGCCCACCATGCCGTAGCAGTGCACCGCCCAGGCGCGCCCGAGGGCCGGGTCCGCCGCCAGCGGGAAGCCCTCGAGGAAACCCACCTGCGGGGCATAGGTGTCCGGGTCGGCCAGGCGGGTGAAGGTGAGGCCGCGCAGCGGCCGCTCGAACTCCGCCGCGAGCGTGCGCTGCGCCTCGCCGATGGGCTTCTTGCCCTCCGCATCGCCCCACTGCACCACGTAGTTGTCCTGCGCGCGCATGATCGCGAGCCCGTCGAAGTAGTGCCCGCGGGCGAGCGCGATGACGTTCGCGACGTGGCGCGGGGCGAACTGCCGGGCGAGCTCGATCACGACCCTCCCGGAGGGCAGCTCCATATAAAGAGTGTCGGCCGGATCCAGCGCGCGCCAGTCCGAGGGCGCCGAGGCGGCGAGCACCTCGGCGGTGGTGAGCGGCTTCTTCGGCGGCGTGCCCGGCGGCGACGGCGCCGGGGCGCCGCGCGCGGCGGCGCTCAGGCACAGCACCGCGGCGTACCACAGGGGCAGAAGGGTCGCGCGGGCCGCGGGCAGGGTGGGCTTCATTTGTCGGACTCGTCGGCGTGAAAGAGGTGCAGCATCCGATGGATCACGGGGGCGAGGACGACGCTCACCGCGACCAGGAACACCAGCCCCGCGTAGAGCGCATACCAGCCGGCGAAGAGCTTGCCGGGGTCGGTCTTCGGGTTGTCGACCGGCCCCATGCCCCCGAGCAGCATGCTCGCGTTCAGGAACGCGTCGCGCGCGGGTAACCCCTCAAAGTGCTCGTAGCCGTACATGCCGAGCGCGAGCGAGAAGGCGAGCAGCAGCAGCGCGAACCCGGCGTGCTTGAGGAGACGCAGGTAGAAGAGCCTGTGCGGCAGCGGCGCCTCGCTGCGGTGCTCGTAGAGGAAGCGGCGGCCGGCGGGCTTCTTGCTAGGCATGGCCATCAAGGCGCGTGAAGCCGTCCGCGCTCCACGCCTCGCTGCCGACGCCGTGGTGCACGAAGAACAGGCCCTCCGGGTCGTATTTCTTTTTCACCGCCTTAAGGCGCGGGTAGTGAGCCCCGAAGTAGGCCTGACTCCAGCTGCTGTTGAAGTAGTTGCTCTCGGAGAGGTAGGAGCCCGCCTGCGGGGCCGCCTTCTTCAGCTCACCCGTCGCCCGCTCGATGGCGCGCGCATCCTGGTGCGCGGCCTTAAGATCCAGCGGTGCGCGCGGCAGGTCCGGGTAGGCCGGTCCCTGGCCATCGGCGATGATGGCGAGGGCGAAGGCGTCGGTGACCGCAGGATTCATGGCGGTATCCAGCGACGCGGCAATGGCCGCGGGGGTCGCAAAGGCGAGTCCCTTGTTGCAGTGCAGGCCCACGTCCTTGTGGCGGCTGGCGGCGAACAGCGCCTCTGCCAGACGCTGCTGCTCGCCGTGCTTCAGAAGCGAGGCGGGCAGCCACAACGAGTCGTAGCCGTGCAGGTAGGCACCGACCTGGTCCTGGTCCCCCTGCCACCAGCCGTGCTCGGGCGCGGCGCCCTCGCGCTGGTCGACGATCATGCTGTGGTTGCCTTCGACGTCCCACCAGTGCCGTGCGGATTTTGCTCCGGCACCGAGTTCATCGGTCACCTGATAGTCTGCGGCGGCGGATTTGACCCAGGCAAAGAACGGCTGCCACACCTGGCGCGCCTCGTCCCGGCTCAGTCCCTGGCACACCATCGAGATCTTAAGCGAGTTGTCGTGCTGGATCGCGAACTGCTCGCCCCAGTGCGCGTTCGCAAGGGCTTCCGCATAGAAGGCGAGGAAACGGCTGATCAGGCGGCGGAATGCCTCGTCCGAGCTCGCCTTGATCGTGCCCCAGGCCGCACCGAAGAACTCGGGCAGGTCGTGCGTGCGCAGCGTCAGGCGCGTGACGACGCCGAACGTGCCGCCGCCGCCGCCCTTCAGGGCCCAGAAAAGCTCGGGGTTGGTGCACTCGTTGGCGATGCGCACCTCGCCGTCGGCGGTGACCACCTCGGCTTCCAGCAGGCCCGCGGCAGCCGTGCCGAAGCCCTTGGAGAAGCTGCCGAAGCCCCCGCTCTGGACGAGCCCCGCGACGCCGACCGTGGTACAGCCCCCGCCCTGCACGTAGCGCCCCGCACGCGTGGTCACGGCCGTGTAGGCATCGATCCACATGCAGCCTGCCCCCACGCTCACCGCCGGGGTGGGCGGCACCTTGCCCGCGCAGCCCTGGCCCACGAACGCCTCGTGCAGCGCGATCCCGTTCATCGCACGCGTCCACACGAGCAGCGAGTCGGGCGCGTTGGAGGTGCCGAGGTAGCTGTGGCCGCCGCCCTTGACCACCAGGCGCAGGTTGCGGGTGCGCGCGAAGTTCACCGCCGCAGCCACGTCCGCCGCATGCCGTGCCTTGACCGCGTACACGCTCGGCGCCGGGGTCCAGGCGTCCAGCCAGCCGGAGACCTGGGTGCCGCCGGGCTGGTCGCCGATGTAGAAGGGGTTGCGGAGGTTCTCTCGCACGTCCTGGCAGGCGACGCCGTCGGCGGAGGTGGCGCAGGCGGCGAGCAGCCCATGCACCTCGAGCAGGTTGCCGCCGACGGCGGCATTGAGCTGCTGCCACTCGCTGGCGCCCGGCCAGAACGGATCCGCCGGCCGCACCCGGCGGAAGGGCGCCATCACGCGCGCCGGCAGGCAGCGGGAGAATGCGGCGAGCGGCGCCAGCGCCGCCACGGCCTTCAGCAGGGTTCTGCGCTGCATGCTGCGTTGCCCCGTCAGGTGTGCGCGCGGGCGCTGCGCGGATGCTTCAGCCGACCGCCTTGATGGCCTGGATCAGCTCGGCGGCCGCCTTCTGCGCATCCCCGTACAGCATGCGCGTGTTGTCCAGGTAGAACAGGGCGTTCTCGATGCCGGAGAACCCGGCGCCCTTGCCACGCTTGATGACGATGACGTTCTTGGCCTTGTCGGCATTCAGGATCGGCATGCCGTAGATGGGGCTGCCCTTGTCGGTGCGGGCCACCGGGTTCACCACGTCGTTGGCGCCGATGATGAGCGCCACGTCGGCGGTCTCGAATTCCGCGTTGATCTCCTCGAGGTCCGAGATCAGATCGTACGGCACCCCGGCTTCCGCGAGCAGCACGTTCATGTGCCCGGGCATGCGCCCGGCCACCGGGTGGATCGCGAACTTGACCGTCACGCCGCGATCGATGAGCAGCTGGCACAGCTCCCAGATCTTGTGCTGCGCCTGGGCGACGGCCATGCCGTAGCCGGGCACCACGATCACCTTCTGGGCGAAGGCCATCATGACGCCGACGTCGGAGGCCTCGATGGGCTTTAGGCTCCCGCTCACCTCGCCCGTGGCCGCGCCGCCCGTGTCTCCGAAGCCCGAGAACAGCACGTTGCCGAGCGAGCGGTTCATGGCCCTGGCCATCAGCTGCGTCAAGAGCGTGCCGGCCGATCCGACCACCGTGCCCGCGATGATCATGGCCGCGTTGTTGAGGACGAACCCCTCGAAGCCGACCGCAAGCCCGGTGAGCGCGTTGTAGAGCGAGATCACCACCGGCATGTCCGCGCCGCCGATCGGCAGCGTCATGGTAAGTCCGAGGATGAGCGCCAGCACGAACAGTGCCGTGACCACCGCCGGGGAGGCATTCAGGTGCGCGGCGATCAGGACGCCGAGGATGAGCGCCGCGGCGAGCAGCAGCAGGTTGAGGATCTGCTGGCCGCCGAAGCGTACGCTGCGGGTGATCAGCCCCTGCAGCTTGCCGAAGGCGATGGCGCTGCCGCTGAAGGAGACCGCCCCGATGAGCCCGCCGGCCACCGCGAGCGTGCTCGTGGCATAGCCCTGCGCCTCGCCCCGGTACAGCTCCACCGCCGCGATCGCCGCCGCCGCCCCGCCGCCCATGCCGTTGTAGAGCGCGATCATCTGCGGCATGTCGGTCATCGCCACCCGCTTGCCGCTCCACCAGGCTAATCCGCCGCCGACGAACATCGCCGGGATGATCAGCTCGTAGTTGCTCATCCCCGGGTAGAGGAAGGTGATGAGGGTCGCGACCGCCATGCCGGCGCCCGCCCAGAGGATGCCGCTGCGCGCGCTCACCGGGGAGCTCATGCGCTTGAGCCCGATGATGAAGAGCACGGCGGTGACGAAGTAGCTCGCCTGGATCAGTAGATCCGCGGAGGCCCATGCCGGCATCAGTGGCTCCCCTTGCGCGCGCCGCGCGCGCCGCTGGACTTGAACATCTCCAGCATGCGCTCGGTGACCACGTAGCCGCCGACGGCGTTGCCGGCGGCGAGCAGCACGCCGATGACGCCGATGGTCTTTTCCAGCGGGGTATGGGCGCTTCCTAAGGCGACCATCGCGCCCACCAGCACGATGCCGTGCACGAAGTTCGAGCCCGACATGAGCGGGGTGTGCAGGATCACCGGCACGCGCGAGATGACCTCGTAGCCGGTGAAGGCCGCGAGCATGAAGATGTACAGCGCCACGATCCCGGTCATGTCGTCCCCTCCAGCGCCTTGCGCGTCGGCTCGTGCTTGATCGCACCGCCGTGCGTGAGGCACGACTGCGCGAATACCTCATCGTTCCAGTCGATGGCCAGCTCTCCCTTCACCAGGGCGGGCTTGAGGAAATTGAACAGGTTGCGCGCGTACATCTCGCTCGCGTTGTAGGCCAGATCCGCCGGCAGGTTCACCGGGCCCACGATCTGCACGCCGTGGTGCTCGAGCACCTCCCCGGCGCGGGTGAGTTCGCAGTTGCCGCCCTGCTCGGCGGCGATGTCGACCACGACCGAGCCGGCGCGCATGCGCTCGACGGCGGCGCGCGAGATGATCTTCGGCGCCGGCCGCCCGGGGACCGAGGCGGTCGTCACGACGGCGTCCGCGGCGGCGATGCGCGCATCGAGCACCTCCTGCTGCTTCGCCTTCTCCTCGGCGGTGAGCTCGCGGGCATAGCCGCCGCTACCCTCGGCGCTCACGCCGGTGTCGACGAACTTCGCGCCGAGCGATTTCACCTGCTCCTTGGTCGCCCCGCGCACGTCGTAGGCCTCGACCACCGCACCGAGGCGCCGCGCGGTCGCGATCGCCTGCAGCCCCGCGACCCCCGCGCCGATGATCAGCACCTGGGCCGGGCGGATGGTGCCGGCGGCCGTGGTCAGCATCGGCAGGAACTTCTGCAGGCGGCTCGCGGCGATCAGCACCGCTTTGTAGCCGGCGATCGCGGCCTGCGAGGACAGCGCGTCCATCGACTGCGCACGCGAGATGCGCGGCACGAGCTCCATCGCGAAGCTGGTGAGTCCGCGCTGCTTGAGGGCCTGCACTTCCGCGCGCCGCGCGTGCGGCTGCATGAAGCCGATGACGACGGCGGTGCCCTTCAGGCGGGCGATCTGCTCCACGCTCAGCGGCTGCACGGTGAGCACCACGTCGGCCTCGGCGAGCACCTGGTCCGCGGAAGCGGCCCAGCTGACACCTTTATAGAGAGCGTCCGGGAAGCGTGCCCGCTCGCCCGCGGTGCGTTCGAGGAGCACGCGCGCGCCTTCCTTGAGGAGCTTCTCGGCCACTTCCGGCACGAGACTGACGCGCGTTTCTTGCGGCGCGATCTCACGAAGCGCGCCAATTGTTACTGCCATTAAGGACCTCTCGCGGCACGTGGCCAGTCGGCCACGCCGTTAAAAATCTTTAACTGAATTAAGACCTTGCGATGTTGAATTCTTGCACAAAAGTGCCGTATCTTACACGCCGCCATGCTAGGCATCGATCTTGAGCGCGCTGACCGCGGTCCTCTGCAGGACCTGCGCATCGTGGCGACGCCCGCCGCGCGCGGGTTGTCGCAGCTGGTGCTGCGCACGGACGTCGCGGGCATGCCGCTCGAGTGGATCGACTACAAGGAAGCCGCGCGACTGTACCATCAGGAACAGGTCGCTTACACATGCGGCTCGCTGCTGTACGAGCTGTATGGGGGCGTCAATGCGCGCACCGGCCGGCGCACGGTCCTGGAAGTGAACTCGATCGTCGCCACCGTCGGGCACACAGGCAACCCCGGCAACACGCGCCACGACTACGTGCCGCCGCTGAACAACCAGACCCTGTTCCGGCGCGACGCCTACCTGTGCATGTACTGCAGCCAGCGGTTCCCTTCGCGCGAGCTGTCGCGCGATCACATCCGCCCCTTCAGCCAGGGGGGCACCGACATCTGGATGAACGTCGTGGCGGCTTGCCGCCGCTGCAACAACCAGAAGGCCTCGCGCACGCCCGAGCAGGCCAAGATGCAGCTGATCGCGGTGCCCTTCACGCCGACCTACGCCGAATACATCTTCCTGAAGGGCCGGCGCGTGCTCGCCGACCAGATGGAATACCTGCTGGCGCACTTCCCGCGCTCGAGCCCCCTGCACGACCGCTTGCAGCGCTGGCTGGCCTGAAGGGCGTTGCGGCCGGTGACGACCGGGCGCGGCGCTGCTAAGGTGAGCGCAACCCTAAAGCGGAGCGCCTGAGCGCCTTGATCTTCCTCGTCGACGCCTCGGTCTACGTCTTCCGCGCCTACCACTCCGTGCTGCCGGACATGCGCGATCAGGACGGCAACCCGGTGCACGCGGTGTTCGGCTTCGCGCGCTTCCTGGGCGACCTGATCGAGCGCGTGCGGCCGAAGTACATCGCGGTGGCCTTTGACCAGCGCCGCGCGGACTCCTACAGGAGCCGCATCTACCCGGCGTACAAGGCGAACCGCGAGCGGGCGCCGGCGGACCTGGTGCTGCAGTTCGAGCGCTGCCGCGAGTTGTGCCGGCACCTGGGGCTGTCGGTGTTCGTCGACCCGGAGTACGAGGCGGACGACCTCATCGGCTCGCTCGCTTTGCTGATGCGCGATGAGGGCGTGCGCTCGGCGTACATCACGCGCGACAAGGATCTCGCGCAGCTGATGCGCGACGGGGATCTCTTCTGGGACTTCGGTGCGCGCGAACAGTTCGGCTACCACGACATCGAGCGCCACTTCGGTGTGCTGCCGGAACGCTTCGCCGACTACCTCGCGCTCACCGGGGACGACGTCGACAACATTCCGGGAGTCCCGGGAATCGGCCATCGCACCGCGGCCTCGCTCATGAAGGCCTTCGGCTCCCTCGACGAGATGTACGAGGACCTCGGGCGCGTCGCGCAGCTGAAGCTGCGCGGCGCCGGCACGCTCGCGCGCAAGCTCACCGAGCACCGCGAGGCAGTCTTTCTCAGCCGCCAGCTGACGCGCATCGCGTGTGACCTGAAGCTCGGCATCGGCATGCAAGCGCTGCAGCGGCGCGTGCCGGACATGCCGGCGCTCGCCGGGCTCTACGATCGCCTGGGATTCGGGCCGTTCCTGCGCCGGCAGGGCGAACGCCTCGCGCAGTTGCCCGCGGCCTAGCAGCCGATGCGGATCAGACAACCCAAGGGACCGCGGCCCCATCGGTTGCGCCCGCTGCGTTAACCCCTGGAGGGTCTGCTGATGAAGTCTGCACACAAGCGCCGCCCGCAGCTGCTGATGGTGCTCGGCATGGGCCTGATCGCCTGCGCCACGGCTGCGCTCAGCAGGTTCCAGAATGACTCCCTGATTCGGGCTGGGTTCCGGCGCAGGCATCGGCTTACTCGCGTCGGGCCTCTTCAAGTTCAGACGCCAGTAGCCGCGCGACGCTCGCCCTCATGTGACCGCACCGCCGCGTCGATGCGATGGACAGGTTTGCCGGCATAGCCCTTGAGCTCGGCGCGCTCGCCGGCGCCAGCTGCGCGCCGGCACCTGAACGCAGCGTCGCCGGCGGCAGCATCAGCGAGTGCTACGCGTGGCGGTGCGATGCGGCACTGCTTTTCGTCAAGGTCGCCCCGCGCGCAGCGCTCGGCGCCTTCGAGGCCGAAGCCGCGGGCCTCGCTGCACTGGCGGGTCCGCAGGCGTTGCGCGTGCCGCGGGTCATCGCCTGCGGGTGCACGGCTGCAGAGGCTTTTCTCGCGCTGGAATGGATCGATGCCGGCGCCGCCGATGCGCGCTGCGAGGAACGGCTCGGCCGGGGCCTCGCCGCCATCCACGCGGTGACCGCGATGCGCTTCGGCCTTGAGACGGACAACCGCATCGGTCGTACGCCGCAGCTGAACGGCTGGAGCTCGGACTGGACCGGGTTCTTCCGCGAGCGGCGGCTGCGGCCGCAACTGCAACTCGCGGCGCAGCGGGGCTTCGGCGCATTGCTCGACGAAGCCGGCGCGCGGCTGCTGGAGGCCTTGCCGGCGCTCCTGGCGGGCCATCGCCCGACACCTTCGCTGCTGCACGGCGACCTGTGGGGCGGGAACTGGTTCGCGAGCCGGGACGGGGACCCGGTGATCTTCGACCCGGCCGTGTACTACGGGGACCGCGAGGCTGATCTTGCGATGACCGGCCTGTTCGGGGGCTTTGGCGGGCCCTTCTACCGGGCCTACCGTGCCGCGGCCCCGCTGGCGAGCGGCTGGCAGTCGCGCGCCGAGCTTTACAATCTCTACCACGTGCTCAATCACGCCAACCTCTTTGGCGGCGGCTACCCGCGCCAGGCGCGCGCCATGATCGAGCGGCTGCTGGCCGAGGTGCGGGGCTGACACGCCCACGGGGCGCGATTCGGCTATGCTCTGATGTCCGCAGCCGGTGTGTGTTGCAGCAACATCGCGAGAAGGCCATGTCGGAGAAGAACATCAAGTCGATCCTGCAGGAAGAGCGCACCTTCGCCCCGCCCGCCGCATTCACGGCGCGCGCGCGCATCAAGCCGGCTGATCTTGAGGCCCTGCACCGCCGCGCGCGCGAGGATCACGTCGGCTTCTGGGCGGATCTCGCCCGGCAGGAACTGAAATGGCACGTGCCCTTCACCCGCGCGCTCGATGACAGCCGCGCGCCGAACTTCCGCTGGTTCACCGACGGAAAGCTGAATGCTTCCGTCAACTGCCTCGACGTGCACCTGGCCGAGCGCGGCCACAAGACCGCCGTCATCTTCGAGGGCGAGCCGGGTGATGTGCGGCGCCTGAGCTACCGCGAGCTGCACGCCGAGGTCTGCCGCTTCGCCAATGCGCTGAAGGCACAGGGTATCAAGCGCGGCGACCGCGTCATCATCTACATGCCGCTCGTGCCCGAGGTGCTGGTGGCGATGCACGCCTGTAACCGCATCGGCGCAATCCACTCGGTGGTCTTCGGCGGCTTCTCGGCCCCCGCGCTCAAGGACCGCATCGAGGACACCCAGGCCAAGCTCGTGATCACCGCCGACGGCGGCTGGCGCGCGGGTCAGGTGATTGAACTGAAGGCGGCGACCGACAAGGCGCTCGCGAGCGGCTGCGCGAGCGTGCAGCGGGTGATCGTGCTCAAGCGCACGGGCAAGCGCGTGCCGATGGACGCCCGGCGCGACCTGTGGTGGCACGAGGTCATCGAGGGGCACTCGCCCGTGTGCGAGCCGGAATGGGTGGACGCGGAGCACCCGCTGTACCTGCTCTACACCTCCGGCTCCACCGGCAAGCCCAAGGGCATCCAGCACTGCACCGGCGGCTACCTGCTGCAGGCGAAGCTCACGACGCAGTGGATCTTCGACCTGCGCGATGAGGACGTGTTCTGGTGCACGGCGGACGTGGGCTGGGTCACCGGCCACAGCTACGTCGCCTACGGGCCGCTGGCCGCCGGTGCCACGGTGTTCATCTACGAGGGCGCGCCGACCTTCCCGGATGGCGGGCGTTTCTGGAAGAACTGCCAGACCCATGGCGTCACCGTCTTCTACACCGCGCCGACGGCGATCCGCGCGCTGATGAAGCTCGGCGAGGAGCTGCCGGCAAAGTACGACCTGACCAAGCTGCGCCTGCTCGGCAGCGTCGGCGAGCCGATCAATCCGGAGGCGTGGATCTGGTACCACCGCGTCATCGGTGCGGGCCGCTGCCCGATTGTGGACACCTGGTGGCAGACCGAGACCGGCTCGATCCTCATCTCCCCGCTCCCGGGCGCGACGCCGACCAAGCCCGGCTCGTGCACGCAGCCACTGCCGGGGATCGACGCCGACATCGTTGACGATCACGGCAACAGCGTGACGCAGCCCGATGCCGGCGGCTACCTCGTGATCCGCAGGCCCTGGCCCGCGATGCTGCGCACGATCTGGGGTGACAACGCGCGCTACCTGGACACCTACTGGGCGAAGTTCGACAACCGCTTCTACGTCGCCGGCGACAGTGCGCACCGCGACAAGGACGGCTACTTCTGGATCATGGGGCGCATCGATGACGTGCTCAACGTCGCCGGCCACCGCCTCGGCACCATGGAGGTCGAGTCGGCGCTGGTCTCGCACATCCGCGTGGCCGAGGCCGCCGTGGTCGGCAAGCCGCACGAGATCAAGGGCGAGGCGGTATTCGCCTTCGTCGTGTGCCGCGGCCAGCGCCCGACGGGCGATACCAGCGCGCTGGTCAGGGAACTGCGCGAGTGGGTCGCCGAGCAGGTGGGCGCCATCGCCAAGCCGGACGAGATTCGCTTCGCCGACAATCTGCCCAAGACCCGCTCCGGCAAGATCATGCGGCGACTGTTGAAATCGGTGGCGCGCGGGGAGGAGATCACGCAGGACGTCTCCACGCTGGAGAATCCGGCGATCCTCGAGCAGTTGCGGGGCACCGAGGTTATCGTTGCCGCAGCCCCGGCCCGCAAGAGGCCCGCGGCGCCAGCCAGGGCCCGCAAGCCCGCGAGGCCGGCGAAGACGAAGGCCGGGAAGAGCGCCAAGCAGGCGTCTAAGAAGGCGCCTAAGAAGGCGCCTAAGAAGGCCCGGCGCACCACCAGGGCGAAGCCCGTCAGTGCGCGCCGCGCGGCGGCGCGCCGGAAGGCCCGGGCGAAGGTGGCGCGCAAGCCGTCGCGCCGCCGCTAGGGCGCGCCAGAACGCGGCAGCCCGCGCCGGTCTCCTCGGCGGTTGCATCGAGCGCCGGCACCAGGAGGTGCCCGCTCGAGCGCGCTGCCCGCCACCGGTTTCAGCAGCGACAGCGCCGTGAAGATGCTGAGACCGAGGCCCGGATCGCGCCGCGCAGGGCGGTTCGAACTCGTGCACCAGGGGTTGGGCTTGCCGATACCGAGCGGCAGCGCCAGCACGACGCCCGAGCCCGCGCGGCGCAGCACCGCATCGACACTGTGGCCGACGTCGTCGAGTATTTCAGGCATCAAGCTTGTGGCATGCTCCCCGAAGGATGCGGCGCGCACCAACCGCGCGCGAAGCAAGTGGAGGGATCATGGCCGTTGTGAAGCCCGCGCTGGACCCGAAGACCCTCGAGCCGCTCTCGCGCAGCAGCTACCCCGAGCCGTATCGCGCGCGCGTGCTGCCACGCGAGGCGCACCGGCTCGGGGATGCCCTGGGGCTGACGCGCATCGGCGTGAACCTGGTGCGGATCCTGCCCGGCAAGGAATCCTCCATGCGCCACTGGCACACGCACGAGGACGAGTTTGTCTACGTGCTCGAGGGCGAACTCGTGCTGCGCACCAACGGCGGCGAGCAGGTCCTCACCGCGGGGATGTGCGCGGGCTTCGCCGCCGGCAGCGCCGACGGGCACCAGCTGGTGAACCGCAGCGGGCACGGCGCGACTTATCTCGTGGTCAGCAACCGCGACCCTGCCGATACGGCGCATTACTCCGATCCGGACGTGGACCTGATGTGGAGCCCCGCGGGCGCGCGCGGCAAGATGACGCGCCGCGACGGCACGCCGTGCTGAAATCGCGGGTCCCTCAGTGTGCGGCGGCGGTCAGTCGCAGCACAAAGGACACGCCGACGTCGTTGCCGACCTGGTCCGTCGCCTGCCAGTCGCCCTGGCCGACGCCGTAATCGAGTCGCTTAAGGGTCATCTTGCCGTTCATGTACCCCGCGCTCGCACCCGGCTCGCTCGCCGTGCGGAAGGCAAAGGGAACGCGCGCATCGCGGGTGACGTCGCGGATGGTGAGCTTGCCGACGGCCTCGTAGCCGGTCGCGGTCTTCAGGATCTGCGCGGCGCTGAAGCGCGCCTGCGCAAACTTCTTGACCGCGAACAGCTCCGCGCTGCGCAGCGTGTCGTCGCGCTCCGCATCGCCGCTGTCGAGCGAGGTCACCTCGACGGTCACCTCGAGGCGGCTCGCGGCCAGGTTGTCCGGCGCGAAGTCGAACGCCACCGTAAAGCGCTTGAACTGGCCCTTGTTCTGCGCGCCCGCCTGCGTGAAGTTGAATTCCAGCGTGCTCTTGGCCGGGTCGAGCACGTAGTGGCTGGCGGGAGAGGTATCGGCGGACCACACCGGCCCGCAGCCACCGCAGAGCAGGGTCAGTGCCGCAGCCGGCGCCGCGGCGTGCACGGGGAAGCGCATAGGTCTCAGCCTTGAGTCTTGTTGGTGGTGAACGGCAGCATACGGCGCAGCACGTCGTCCTTGAGCATGAAGTGGTGCTTGAGCGCGGCGGCCAGGTGCAGCGTGGCCACGATCCCGAGCGTCCAGGCGAGCACCCCGTGCGTGGTCACCAGCATGTCATAGAGCGCCTTGTCCTTGGGCACCAGGTCCGGCAGCTGCCAGAACCCAAACCAGCTGACCGGGAACCCACGCGCCGAGGACATCATCCAGCCGGTGAGCGGAACGGCGAACAGCAGCACGTACAGCAGTACGTGCGTGAGCTTCGCGAGGCTGCGCTCATAGGGCCTGAGGGTATCGGGCAGCGGGGGCGTCGGGTTGCCCCAGCGCCAGGCGAGCCGCAGGAGCGCCAGTATCAGGATGCTGATGCCGATGGACTTGTGGCGCGAGAGCAGCGTGAGCTTCTTCGCGCCGGAGGGCAGGTCGTCGAAGAGGGTAGCCAGCGTGAACTGTGAGACGATGCCGAGGACGACGAGCCAGTGCAGCAGCTGGGCGATTGCGCCCCAGCGGCGCGTGGTGTTGCGGAGAGCCATGATCGGTAAGCTTATGCGGGTGAACGTGCGTTGCCTACTGCTGCGTCCGGCGGCACTACTGAGCGTGGCCCTCGTCGCCGGCTGCCCGGTGCGCCCGCACGCTCCGGCGGCCGCAGCCCCGACGTCGCCCGGCCCCGCCGCGCACCTGGGCACGCCCTTCGAGATTGCCGCGGCTGAGTCGCTGCTGACGATCCGCGTCTACAAGGGCGGGGCGCTGGCGGCCGCCGGGCACAACCACCTCGTCGCCTCGCACGCGCTCGGCGGCACGATCTACGTCCCGGCTGATGTCCTGCGGACGAGCTTCGAGGTACGCGTGCCGGTCGACTCGCTCACGGTCGACGAGGCTGCGCTGCGCACGGCCGAGCACAGCAGCGATTTCCCGCCGGACGTGCCGGACTCGGCCAGGGAGGGTACGCGGCGCAACATGCTCGGCGAGGCGCTGCTCGATGGCGCGCGCTTTCCGCAGATCGTGCTGCGGGCGCTGGCGCTGGCGCCGCTGCAGCCACCGGCACCCGGCGGCGCCATCGCGCACGTGCAGGCGAGCGTGCGCGGCGAGGCGCATGAGTTCAGCGTGCCGGTGCGCTACGAGCGCAGCGGCGGCACCGTGACGGTGACGGGGCAGACGACACTCAGGCAGACGGACCTCGGACTCAAGCCCTTCAGTGCGATGCTCGGCGCACTGCAGGTGCAGGACGAGATGCATCTGAGGTTCACGCTCGTGGCGCACGCACCCGGCGCGGCGCCGCGCTGAAAGGAACACCCGGCGGTCTTGGCGCGGCGCGCCGGGTCCTGCTCCAGGAACGCCGGGCTTATTTGGCGCGCAGTTCGGCGAGCAGCTCGTCGGCCTTGTACACCTTGTGCAGTCCTTCGAAGATGATCTGCGGATCCACGGCCACGGCGCGGTTGAGCGCCTCGTCGAACCAGTAGTCGCCGCTGATGGAGTGGATGTTACCGTCGAACATCAGGCCGACGATCTTGCCGTTCGCATCGATCAGCGGACTGCCGGAGTTGCCCCCGACGATGTCGTTGTTGGTGGTCAGGTCGAAGCGCGTCTGCGGGTTGAGCGTGCCCTTCGCCGCCAGCCACGAGTCGGGGACCTTGAACGGCTCCTCGCCGGTGGCGCGCTCGAACAGGCGCGACAGCTGCGTGAAAGGCTCGACCTGCCGACCGTTCTCTTTCCAGCCCTCGACCACGCCGAAGTTCAGGCGCAGGGTGAAGTTCGCGTCCGGCGGCGCGCTCGTGCCGTAGATCTTGAAGCGCGCCTGCGCGATCCTCTCCGCGGCCGCATCCTCGGGCGCCTCCACCTCGTCCTCGAAGGTCTTGCGCACCGCGCGCGCCTCGGCATCGACGCTGCGGGCGAAGACGATCATCGGATCGGTCGAGGCGTCCACCGCGGCGGCGCCGCCCTCGTACAGGCGCTTGCGCACCTGCGGGTCGGCCAGCTGCGTGCCGTCCACGAGCTTCGCGGCGAGGGTGTCGGGGGAGTCCTTCGACAAGAGCTGGCGCACGATCGGGGCGTCCGGCCCCAGCCACTCGCGCATGCGCTCGAGGCCGAAGGACAGGTTGAGCTTCTCCAGCGCCGGGTAAACCGGCACCGGGGCCTCCAGACGCTGCGCCACGCGCGGCAGGGCGGCATCGCTGTACTCGCGCAGGCGCTCGGTGTTGACCTTGGGGCGCTCGGCGGCGGCGCGCACCAGCGTGCGCGCATAGCCGAACAGCCGGCTCAGCGGGCCGCCGCCGAGTCCGGCGCCCTGCTCGATGAACACGTAGGGCAGGTAGAGCTCCGCGGCACGCGTCTGCGCCTTGGCGCTCTGCGCCCACGGGTCACCGATCTGCTTGGAGAGCTGCGGATCGGCGGCCACCTTGGCGCGTAGCGCCGCCTCCTCCTGGCGTTTGTTCTGCATGAGGCGCTCATCGAGCAGCGCATCGAGCTGCTTGCGCCGCACCTTGATGGCGTTCTCCAGGCCGTTCAGCGGGTCCTCAACGATGCGGCGCGCCTCCGGGCCGCTCTTGCCATACTCGATCAGCCGACCGCGCAGCTCGGAGTTGCGCAGCAGCCAGCGCGGGAGGGTCACGTTGCGCAGGTACTCAAGCTGCGCCACGGTCAGCAGGCGCGAGGTGTTGCCCGGGTGACCGGAGACGAACACCAGCTCCCCCGCGTTCGGGCCCTCGGGGCGGATGCTGAGAAAGTTCGGCGTCGCCGCCGGCTTGCCGTCGGGCCCGTAGGCGCGCAACACCGACATATCCAGGCACCAGCGCGGGTACTGGAAGTTGTCCGGGTCGCCGCCGAAGGCAGCGATGTCGCGCTCGGGCGCGAACACCAGCCGCACGTCGCTGTAGCGGTGGTACTTGTAGAGCCAGTACTGGCCGCCCTGGTACATGTCGACGGTCTCGCACTTGTAGGGTCCGCCCTTGGCCTCCTTGCTGTCCTGCTCGCAGGCCGCTTCCAGCTGCGTCATCGTGGCCTTGCGCTTGTCGTTGGCGGCCTTGGCATCCAGGCCGTGCGTGGCGGCGGCGACCTTGGTGGTGATGTTTTCCGTCTCCATCAGCACGTCCGCGATCTGCGTGCCGCACTTGAGTTCCTGCTCGCGCGTGCGCGCGAGGAAGCCGACGGCCAGGAGGTTCTTGTCCTGGCTCGAGTGCTCATCGAGGCAGGCTTCCGCGCAGTGGTGGTTGGTGAGGATCAGCCCGTCGGGGGACACGAACGAGGCGGTGCAGTTGGAGAGCCGGATGGTGGCCGTACGCACGCGCTCGAGCCACGCGTCGCTGACGTCGGTGCCGTGCGTGCGCTTGAGCAGCGCGTGCGGGAACTCCTGGAAGGTCCACATCCCGCTGTCGCTGAAGGCGGCGGAACAAACGAACAGGCCGCACAAGGCGGCCAGAAGGACGCGTCGCATGCAAGATCCTTTCAAAGTGGCGCGGGGTGCTCTCGGGCACCCTAGGGCGCTGATTATGCTCGATAGCGCGGGCGCTGCTCACGGCATATCCCGTGTCTGGCGGAACTCGCTCAAGTCAGATCATCCGTCAGATCCTCCCCGGGCGGCCGGGGACTCGGCGCAGAATCGTGGTGTCTCATCGCATTTTTGCGGGCAGGCGCGGAGCATTGAAGCCGGTTGCTGCCACGGTTCCCGGCGACCTGACGGAGCACCCCTAAGACGCGCCCGCTGCCGAGCGCGTGGCGGCGGAGTCACTTCCTTCGTGCCCCGGTGAACGCGCGGCTACGGGGCGCCGGTGCGCTGCGACCGGTTGCAGGGGTGGCTACTGCTCGGCCTGCAACAGCAGCGGGGTGCCGTCGGGGCTTTCCAGGATGGCGGCGGTGTTGGCGGGACTGCCGCGCAGTTCACGCACCTCAAATCCCCGCTCGCGCAGGCGCGCGAGGCGCGCCGCCAGCTGCGGCCCGCGGAACACGAGCATCGCGCGTGCGCACACCGAGGGACGGTGAAACGCGAGGTCGAGGCGGTCGCTGGTCAGCGGCAGGTGCGGGTACGGGATCTCCGCTGGCTCGGCCGCGACGAACCCCAGCGGTTCCCAGAAGCCCTGGGCGCGGCTGAAGTCACTCACCGGCAGGCTCACTTCCGCGAAGTCCCCGCACAGCGAGGCCGCAGCGTCGCCACGGCCGACCGGGGAATAGGTGCGCGCCTCGAGCACGGCCACGGCGTGGCCGAAGGGGTCGAGGAAGCCGAGCTCGTTGAACACCTCCTCCCCGGTGCGGCAGACGGTGAGCTCGATGCCGGCCGCGGCGAAGGCGGGCACGCTCTGCGCCACGCCCGGGCGCACGAAGGTGAGGACCGGGGAGGGATCGGCGCGCTGGTGCAGGCCGATGAACAGGCGCCCGTCGGTGAGCACGCCGTAGGGATGGGAGAAGGTGTCGGCCGTGCTCGCCTGGGTGAATCCCAGGCTTTCGTAGAACTCGACCGAGGCGCGCACCTGTGTCGCCGCGACACTCACCTCGTGAAAGGTGCCGAGCAGCGGCAGCGACGCGGCCGGGCTCAGGCGGAGGTACCCCGTGCCGTCGGGGTGAGGTTGCCGTGCGCAGAGGGCGTCCACCCCAGGCAGTGCTGGGCGATCAGGTCCGCCAGGCACTGCGCATGACTCGCCCGCGCGTTGAGCGCCGGCACGTACTCGTAACGCTCGCCGCCGGCGCGCAGGAACACGTCGCGGTTCTCGATCTGGATCTCCTCGAGCGTCTCCAGGCAGTCGGCCGCGAATCCCGGGCACACCACGCTCACCCCGCGCACGCCGCGCCCCGGCATGCCGGCGAGCACCGCCGCGGTGTAGGGCTGCAGCCAATCCTGCGGCCCGAAGCGCGACTGGAAGCTCACGCTCCACTCGCCCTCGCGCAGCAGCAGCTCATCGGCGAGCAGCCGCGCGGTCGCCTGGCACTGCCGCAAGTAGGGGTCACCGTTGCGCACGTAGCGCTCGGGAATGCCGTGGAAGGACATCAAGAGGTGGCCGGTGCGCCCGCGCTGCTCCCAGTGCTCCGTGACGCTCCCGCGCAGGGCGTCGATGTAGCCGGGATCATCGTGGTAGTCGGCCACGAAGTGCAGCTCCGGCAGCCAGCGCCAGCGGCGCAGCTGCGCACTCACCTGGTCGAAGACCGCGCCCGTGGTCGCCGCGCAGTACTGCGGGAAGAGCGGCAGGACGAGGATGCGCTGCGCGCCCGAGTCCCGCAGCCTTCCTAGGGCGTGGGGCACGTCGGGTGCGCTGTAGAGCATGCCGACCTCGACCGAGAGCGGTGCCAGCATGCGCTGCGCGAGCACATTCGTGAGCTCGCGCCGCAGACGTTCGGTGAGCTCGCGCAGCGGGGAACCGGACGCGGTCCAGATGCGCTGATACTTGCGCGCGACCCGGCGCGGCCGCCACGGCAGGATCAGCGCGTGCAGCACCGGCAGCCACAGCAGGCGCGGCAACTCCACCACGCGCGGATCGGCGAGGAAGCGCGCCAGGAACGCGCGCACCGCGCGCGGCGTGGCGGCCTCCGGCGTGCCGGAGTTGACCAGCAGCACGCCGATGCGCTCGGCGCCATCGCCCGCAGCCGCCGCAGATCTGCTGTAGCTCATGCCGGTCACGATACCGCAAGGCCCCCGTGGCAGCCTAGGAACGCCGGCTTCAGCTGAGGCCCACGCACAGGTACTTCAGCTCGGTGTAGTCGAGGATCCCGTACTTGGAGCCCTCGCGCCCGGTGCCCGATTCCTTGACGCCGCCGAAGGGGGCGACCTCGGTGGAGATGAGTCCGGTGTTCAGTCCCACGATGCCGTACTCGAGTGCCTCGGCCACCCGCCAGGAGCGCGCCAGGTCGCGCGTGTAGAAGTAGGCGGCGAGCCCGAACTCGGTGTCATTGGCCATCGCGATCGCATCCGCCTCGGTCTCGAAGCGGAACAGCGGCGCGATCGGCCCGAAGGTCTCCTCGCGCGCCAGCATCATCTTCGGCGTTACGCCCGTGAGCACCGTCGGCTCGAAGAACGTGCCGCCGAGCGCGTGGCGCCGGCCGCCCTGCGCGACCTGCGCGCCCTTGGCGAGCGCATCCTTCAGGTGCTCCTCGACCTTGGCGAGCGCCTTCTCATCGATGAGCGGCCCCTGGTCCGTCACCCCCTTGAGGCCGTCGCCGACCTTAAGCTGCGCCACTGCAGCGACGAGCTTCTTCGTGAACGCCTCGTACACCGGCGCCTGCACCAGCAGGCGGTTGGCGCACACGCACGTCTGGCCGGTGTTGCGGTACTTGCTCGCGATCGCCCCCGCCACGGCGGCGTCCAGGTCCGCGTCCGCGAACACGATGAAGGGTGCGTTACCGCCGAGCTCAAGGGAGATCTTTTTCATGGTGCCGGCGCACTGGGCCATGAGCTTCTTGCCGATGGCGGTGGAGCCGGTGAAGGTCACCTTGCGCACGATCGGGTTCGAGGTCATCTCCCCGCCGATGGCGGCGGCATCGCCGGTGACGATGTTGAGCACGCCCGGCGGCACGCCGGCGCGCTCGGCCAGCACCGCGGCCGCGAGCGCCGAGTAGGGCGTCTGCCCGGCGGGCTTGCAGATGAAGGTGCAGCCGGCGGCGAGCGCCGGTCCCGCCTTGCGGGTGATCATCGCCAGCGGGAAGTTCCACGGCGTGATGGCCGCGACCACGCCCACCGGCTGGCGCAGCACCACCAGGCGCTTGTCCGCCTGGTGGCCGGGGATGACGTCACCGTAGAGCCGCTTGCCCTCCTCGGCGAACCACTCGATGAAGGAGGCGGCGTAGGTGATCTCCCCCTTCGCCTCGGCGAGCGGCTTGCCCTGCTCGGCGGTCATGAGCCTCGCCAGGTCCTCCTGGTTCTGCATGAGCAGCTCGTACCAGCGGCGCAGGATCGCGGCGCGGTCCTTGGCGGTGCGCGCCGCCCACGCCGGGAACGCAGCCCCCGCCGCCTGGATCGCGCGGCGGGTCTCGGCCGCGCCCAGCACCGGCACGGTGCCGAGCGGCTCGCGCGTCGCCGGGTTGCACACCGGGTGCGTGGCGCCGTCGGCGGCCTCGACCCACCGACCGCCGATGTAGGCGCGCGTACGAAACAGGTCCGGATCTCGCAGTTTCATGAAAGGGCCTTCCTCAGGTTCGCTCTTCGTCGGCGGGCGTGCTGCCCGCCACGTAACGCTCAAAGAATTCCAGGGTGCGCGCGCGCGCGAGGGTGGCAGCCTGTGGGTCGTAGCTCTCGCGCTGCTCGCAGTTGAAGCCGTGCCCGGCGCCCTCGTAGACGAACAGCGCTGACGGCGCCTGCACGGCCGCCTTTGCCTTCTCGACGTCGGCGAGCGGGATGCTCTTGTCCTTGGCGCCGTAGTGATACATCACCGGGCAGCGCGGCCGGTGCTCCAGGTACGCCGTCACCTTGCCGTAGTACACCACCGCGCAGGCCAGTGGCAGCTGGCAGGCCGCCAGGTACGCGAGCGTCCCGCCCCAGCAGTAGCCGATGCAGCCCACGCGCCCGGAGTGCCTGACCACCGCAACCGCGGCGGCGATGTCCTTCAGGGTGGTCTCCGGTGTCAGCTGGACGCGGTAACCGGCTCCTTCCTGCACGTCGGCCGCCGCGTAGCCGAGCTGGATACCCCGGCGGATCCGGTCGAACAGGCTCGGCGCAATGACCGTGTAGCCCTGCGCCGCAAAGCCCTCGGCGAGCGCGCGGATATGGGCGTTGACGCCGAAGATCTCCTGCAGGACCACGAGCGCCCCGCGCGCTCGTCCCGCAGGCGCGACCAGCCATGCCTGGAACTCGTGCCCGTCGCGGGCCATGATGGTGGTGAACTCACCCACGTGCGGCCTCCATGGCTTCGCCGGATAGGGCGTGGCATTCTAACGCGCGGCGCTCAAGGGAGAAGTCATGCTGGTCGGACCTGCAGTCAGGCGTGTCGCCATCGTCGGTGGCGTGCGCATCCCGTTCGCCCGCGCTTACACCGCCTACGCCACCGCCAGCAGCCAGGACATGCTCACGGCCGCGCTGCGCGGGGTGGTCGAGCGCTACCAGCTGCAGGGTGAGCGGCTCGGCGACGTGGCGGCCGGGGCCGTCATCAAACACACGAAGGACTACAACCTCGTGCGCGAGAGCGTGCTCTCGAGCGGCCTTGACCCGCAGACCCCGGGCCTGGACATGCAGCGCGCCTGCGGCACCGGGCTCGAGGCCGCCATCGACATCGGCAACAAGATCGCGCTCGGCCAGATCGAGGCCGGCATCGCCGGCGGCGTCGATTCGGTGAGCGATGCCCCCATCGTCTACCCGCGTTCCTACCAGCAGCTGCTGCTGAGCAGCCACCGCGCGCGCACCACCTGGGCGCGCGTCACACCTTGGTTCCAGCTGCGGCCCCGGCACTTCAAGCCGGTGGTGCCCGCGGTGGTCGAGCCGCGCACCGGACTGTCCATGGGGCAGAGCACGGAGATCATGGCCAAACGCTGGCAGATCAGCCGCACCGACCAGGATCTGCTCGCCTACGACAGCCACCTGAAGGCGGCCGCCGCCTGGCGCGCCGGCTTCTACGATGACCTGGTCATCGAGTACCTCGGCCTGCGCGGCGACAACAACGTGCGGGCCGACTCGAGCCTCGACAAGCTCGGCAAGCTCAGCCCGAGCTTCGCCGCCGACGGCACCCTCACCGCCGGCAACAGCACGCCCCTGACCGACGGGGCGAGCGCGGTGCTGCTGGCGACGCCCGATTGGGCCGCCAAGCGTAACCTGCCGGTGCTGGCGTACCTGCGCTACGGCAAGGCCTGGGCCGTGGATTTCGCGAGCGGCAAGGAGGGGCTGCTGATGGCGCCGGCCTACGCGGTGCCGGCGATGCTGGCTGATGCGGGCCTCACGCTGCAGGACTTCGACTATTACGAGATCCATGAGGCCTTTGCCGCGCAGGTCCTGTGCACCCTCAAGGCCTGGGAGTCGGCCGACTACTGCCGCCATGCGCTCGGACTCCCGGGGCCACTCGGCAGCATCGACCGCGGCAAGCTCAACATCAAGGGCGGCAGCGTCGCCCTGGGCCACCCGTTTGCCGCCACCGGCACGCGCATCGTGGCCTCGCTGGCGAAGATGCTCGCCGCGGATGCCAACGCCAAGCGCGGGCTGGTCTCGGTGTGCACCGCCGGCGGCATGGGCGTGACGGCGATCCTCGAGCGCTAGGTCGAGCGAGGCCCGGATCAGCGCAGCAGCATCTCCACGAGCGCGCGCTGCTCGGCGTTCATCCGCTCCCGCGGCGTCACCAGCGCGCCGCTCAGCGCATGCCGGCAGGGGCGGGCGTCGTCTTCATGGTACTGGGCCACGCTCTCGGCGATCAGCCGCTGTACGCCCAGGAGCCGTGCACGAAACTGTGCAAAGACCTGCTCGAGCGAGACGTGCTGCGCGGGATCCTCGCGCCAGCAGTCATAGTCGGTGACGACCGCGACGCTGCAGTAGCCGATCTGGGCTTCGAGCGCGAGGAACGCCTCGGGCACGTTGGTCATGCCGACGAGGTCCGCGCCGGCCCCGCGCAGGAAGAAGCTCTCGGCGCGCGTGCCGAGCCGCGGTCCTTCCACGCAGGCGTAGGTTTTTCCCTCGTGCAGCGGCGGGCCGCTCGCGCGCGCGACGCGCGCCACCAGGGCCGCGGTCGCCGCGCAGGTCGGATGCGCACTCGAGACGTGCGCGACCAGCCCGCCGCCGAAGAAACTCCCGATGCGCCGTCCCTTGGTGAAGTCCAGGTACTGCGCGGGCAGCGCCAGGTCCCCGGGATGGATCTCCTCACGCAGGCTGCCGACCGCCGACACGCCGATCACGGTGCGCACGCCGATGCTCTTGAGCGCCCAGATGTTGGCGCGGAAGTTGATCTCGCTCGGCAGCCACTGGTGGCTGAGGCCGTGGCGTGCGATGAAGGCCACCTCGCGGCCGCGCAGCGTTCCGCGGATGAGGGGCGATGAGGGTGCACCGAAGGGCGTCGGCACGTCCTGCGCCTGGGGGGACTTGAGCTCCGGCATGGCATAAAGACCCGTACCCCCGATGATGCCGATCATGCCGCGCTCCCAGGGCGGGCAGGTGCCCGCCGGCTTCGCAAGATGCCTCAAAGCGGGGGTTGGCAACAACCGCCCGGCTGCAGGCTCGCGGCCGCTGTTATGAAGGCGCACGCGCCGGGCCGACCCAACGCTGGCCAGGTCAATCCCCCTGAATATGTGGCTCCCACGCAAGGGGCGGCGTTACGATGCGCCGCATGCTGCACAGGCCTCAAGCCGCTGACCTGAGCGTCTCCTCCACCGCGACGGGGGCCACCCGGCGCTTCGCGAGCTTTCGCGAGTTCTATCCCTATTACCTGGAGCAGCACAGCAACCGTGTCTCGCGGCGCCTGCACGTCGGGGGCACCCTGCTGGCGCTCGTGCTCGCAGTCGCGGCGCTGGCAAGCGGGCGCTGGCGCTGGCTTGTGATCGGCGCGGCCGCCGGCTACCTGCCGGCGTGGATCGGGCACTTGTTCTTCCAGGGCAACTCCCCGGCGACTTTCCGCCACCCCCTCTACAGCCTGCGCGGGGACTTCTCCATGCTGGCCGAGGTGCTCACGGGCCGCATGCGCTGGTAGCGCGGACCGTCAGCGAACTTGCATGAGCAGGCCGGGGGTCGACCGCGTCTTCGAAAGGCGTCTCGCCGCACTCATCAACGGCGGGGCGCCGCGCATCCTGCAGGGCGGGCGCAAGGGCGTCGAGAAGGAGTCCCTGCGGGTGCAGCCCAGCGGCAAGCTCGCCCACACGCCGCACCCGAGGCTGCTCGGATCGGCGCTCACCAACGAGCACATCACCACCGACTACTCCGAGTCGCTCATCGAGCTCGTGACGCCGGCGTTCACGCACAGCTGGGAACTGCTGCAGTACCTGCTCGACCTGCATCAGTTCGTCTACCGGCACCTCGCGGACGAGCTCTTGTGGGCCACTAGCATGCCGTGCGCGATCGCCGCGGATGCCGACATCCCGCTCGCGCAGTACGGCGGCTCGCACGTCGGGCGCATGAAGACCGTCTACCGCAACGGTCTCGGGCTGCGCTACGGGCGCATGATGCAGGCTATCTCCGGCGTGCATTTCAATTACTCCTTCCCGCTGCCGTTCTGGGAGGCCTACGCGGCGGCGCGCGAGTCGCGCAGCCACGACACGGCGTTCGTCTCCGCGTGCTACTTCGACCTGCTGCGCAACTACCGCCGCTGCGGCTGGATCGTGCTGTACCTCTTTGGCGTCTCGCCGGTCGTGTGCAAGTCCTTCCTGCGCGGCCGCGAGCTCGAGCTCAGCGACTTCGGCGACGGCACCGCGTTCGAGCCCTATGCCACCAGCCTGCGCATGAGCGACGTCGGTTACCGCAACCGCAACCAGGCCGGGCTAGCCGTCTCGGTGAACAGCCTCGACGAATATGTGCGCGACCTGACGCGCGCGATCAGCACGCCGCACCCGCCCTACGAGGCACTCGGCGTGCAGGTGAACGGTGAGTACCGGCAGCTGAACGCCAACATCCTGCAAATCGAGAACGAGTACTACAGCTTCATCCGCCCGAAGCGCGTGGCGCGCTCCGGCGAGCGCCCCACCAAGGCGCTGCGGCGCGCCGGCGTGGAGTACGTGGAGGTACGCGCGCTGGATGTCAGTGCCTTCGACCCGGTGGGCGTGAACCAGAACAAGCTGCGCTTCCTCGAGGCCTTCGTCGCGCTGTGCCTGATGAAGGAGAGCCCGCCGATCGGCGCCTCCGAGCAGGGGGCGCTCGATGAGAACCACATCGCCGTGGCGCGCCGCGGCCGCGATCCCACCCTCATGCTGTGGCGCGACGGGCGCGACGTCCCGATGCGCGAGTGGGCGCGGGAGCTGCTCGACTCGATGGCCGGGATCTGCGAGCTGCTCGACCACGGGGATCCGGCGCGCCCTTACTCCCAGGCGCTCGCCACCCAGGCGGCCAAGGTCGCCGACGTAGCCCTGACACCTTCCGCCCGGCTCATGACGGAACTGAACGCCGGGGAGTCGTTTTTTGAACTGGCGCTGCGCATGTCCACGGCGCACAAGGCTTATTTCCTCGACCTGTATCCGCCCAACGAGGAGCGGCTGGCCGAGTTTGCGCATGAGGCGCAGGAATCCCTGATCACGCAACGCCGCATCGAAGACACCGACAAGGGAACGTTTGCGCAGTATCTGACACGTTATTTTGCAGACTGAAAACAACAACCCTGAAAAAGGGCGTGTTGGCACGTGCGCAGTTCACGTTAACGTAACATAATCAAGCACTTTCGCATTCGCTTTTGTCCCCAAGACGACATAAAATTTGGGCTCCCCACGTCGCCACGGAAGGGCTGCGGGGGAACGGAAGAGAAAAGCAAGAGAAGGCCGGGACAGTCGATAACAAGCAGGAGCGCAGGACGATGACGATCAACGGTGTGGAAGGACTTTCCGCTGATCCCCCGGAGCCCGTGGCAGCGAACGAGGAGTTCGCGGGGATCAACGACGAGGAGCGCCTCGGGCGCGCGCAGTCCGGCTGGGATCCGTACGACGTGTGGCGCACGCGCGTGAAAAATTCCGCCGAGGCTAAGGAGCGCGAGGCCGACCCGCGACGCTGACGGGAATCGGTCGCGGGGGGCGGCCATTTGCACACGGCGCAGTCAGACATCACGCCCTCCGGCGGCGGCCGCCTGTTACGCATGCACCTGCGCTTCGGCGACCCGGAACTCGAGCGCCAGTTCATCCACAGTTACCGCACCAGTGCCCGCCTGTGGGTGCGCATGAGCCTGCTGGTCGCACTCTCGACCGTGTGCGGCTTCGCCATCATCGACCACCTGCTGCTCGTCGGCCCGCGCCTGGCGCGCCCGGACATCTGGCGCTTCGGCCTGCAGCTGCCGCTGGTCCTGATCATGCTGGTGCTGACGACGCCGCGCTGGTACGCGCGCTGGTACCAGCCGGCCATCCAGATGGCCGCGCCGCTGTTCGCCGTGGGCACGGTGCTCATGGCGGTGGAGGCGACCCCGGTGCAGATGCCGCTGGTCGCCGCGCGGCTGCTGCTCGCGGCCTTCTACTTCTACTTCATGTTGGGGCTGACCTTCGGCGCCGCGGTGCGCACCAACCTCATGCTGGTGGCCGCCTACGCGGGGGCGGCGCTGCTGGGCTACATCGCCGCCAACGTCGCCATCTACTCGCTGTTCGTGCTGGTCTCCGCCAACCTCATCGGCGGTGCGGGCTGCTATGCGCTCGAGTACGCCAACCGCGTCGCCTTCCTCGAGCGGCGCCGCCTGGCGCAGGTGGCGATGCACGACGGCCTCACGGGACTGCTGAACCGCAGCGCGCTCGAGGAGCAGGCGCGCGGGCTGTGGCAGCGCGCGCAGGCGGCGCGCCTGCCGGTGTCGGTGCTGCTGATCGACATCGACCATTTCAAGGCCTACAACGACTGCTACGGGCACCAGGCCGGCGACGGCTGCCTCAAGCAGGTCGCCGCCGCGATCCGCGGCGCCGTACAGCGCCGGTCGCTGGGCATGGTGGCGCGCTACGGCGGCGAGGAGATCATCGCCATCCTGGTCGGCGGCGACCGTGCGCACGCGGCGAGCGTGGCGGCGGCGGTCGTGAAGGCGGTGGCGGAGCTGGGCATCGCGCACGGCGGCTCGAGCACCCGGCCGTACGTCACGGTGAGCGTCGGCCTCACGACCGTGGAGCCCGGCGGGGACTACTCGCACGAGCAGGCCGTGCGCCACGCGGACCTGGCGCTCTACACGACCAAGGCGCGCGGCCGCGACGGCTGGGCCTGCCACGGACCGGCCGCGTCGCTCGACCCGCAGCTGGAGCTGCTGAAGACCGCCAGCTGAGGCGCACGCGGTCAATACCCCGGCGGAGGCATTGTTCGCACGCGGCCGCAACCCCACACGGCGGCTGAGCGCTCTTAAGGCTTGCGCTCGCGTGTGCAACCGCTGATCCTTTCGCCATGAACGCACTCTCGGTACGCGGACTCACCAAGACCTACAAGAACGGGGTCCAGGCGCTGCGGGGCGTCGACCTCGACGTGGAGCAGGGCGACTTCTTCGCGCTGCTCGGCCCCAACGGCGCCGGCAAGACGACGCTCATCGGCATCATCACCTCGCTGGTCAACAAGACCTCGGGCGAGGCGCGCGTGTTCGGCCACGACATCGACCGCGAGCTCGAGGCGGCCAAGGCCTGCATCGGCATCGTGCCGCAGGAAATCAACTTCAACATGTTCGAGACGCCCTACACCATCGTGGTCAACCAGGCGGGCTTCTACGGCATCCCGCGACCCGTGGCCCGCGGGCGCGCCGAGCGCTACCTGAAGCAGCTGCAGCTGTGGGACAAGAGGAACGGCATGTCGCGCGGCCTGTCCGGTGGGATGAAGCGCCGCCTGATGATCGCGCGCGCGTTGATGCACGAGCCGCGCCTGCTGATCCTCGATGAGCCCACCGCCGGGGTCGACATCGAGATCCGCCGCTCCATGTGGGACTTCCTGCGCGAGATCAACGCGCGCGGCACCACCATCATCCTCACCACCCACTACCTGGAGGAGGCCGAGACCCTCTGCCGCAACATCGCCATCATCAATGGCGGCCGCATCGTCGAGCGCGACCGCATGAGCAGCCTGCTGCGCCGCCTGCACGTGGAGACCTTCGTGCTCAACGTGCGCGAGGCGCTGGCGCAGGTGCCGCAGCTGGACGCCTACGTCGTGCGCCGGGTGGACGACCACACTCTGGAGGTCGAGGTGTCCAAGGAGGACAATCTCAACGAAATCTTCGCGCGTCTCTCGGCGCTCGGCATCGAGGTCGTGAGCATGCGCAACAAGGTGAACCGCCTCGAGGAGATCTTCATGCGCCTGGTCGAGGGTCGCGACGGCACGGGCAGCCCGCCCGACGGCGCCGCGCCGCGTGCCCGCGCCGAGCCTGCCGCGCACGCGGGAGCCGCGCGGTGAGCAGCGTGGCCGAGTCGGCGGAGGCGCCGGTGAACCTGAACGTGGTGCGCTGGATCGGCTTCAAGACCATCGTCATCCGCGAGTACGGGCGCATCACCCGCATCTGGGGCCAGACGATCGTGCCCTCGGCGGTCACCGCGGTCCTGTACTTCGCGATCTTCGGCAGCCTGATCGGCCGCCGTGTCGGGGAGATGGGCGGCTTTGACTACAAGCAGTTCATCGCCCCGGGCCTCATCATGATGTCCGTCATCACCAACTCCTACGGCAACGTCGTCGCCTCCTTCTTCGGCGCGAAGTTCGGCAAGCACGTGGAGGAGCTGCTCGTCTCCCCGCTGCCGAACTGGGTGATCGTCGGCGGCTACGCGGTCGGCGGCGTGGTGCGCGGCGCCCTGGTCGGGGCCGCGGTGACCGTCGTCTCGCTCATCTTCACGCACCTGCACGTACACCACCTGGGCGTCGTGCTCGCGGCGCTGCTGCTGACCTCGGTGACGTTCGCGCTCGGGGGCTTCCTCAATGCCCTGTTCGCGAAGAACTTCGACCAGGTGAACTGGATCCCCGCCTTCGTGCTCACCCCGCTCACCTACTTCGGCGGCGTGTTCTACTCGGTGAGCCTGCTGCCGGAGTGGGCGCGCACGCTCTCGTACGCGAATCCGATCATCTACATGGTGAACGCCTTCCGCTACGGCTTCCTCGGGGTCTCCGACGTGCACGTCGGGTTGGCGTTTGCGCTGATGGCGGCCGCGGCGGTGCTGCTGTTCGCGCTCGCCGTCATGCTCATGAACCGCGGCACGGGAATCCGCGATTGACTTCGGTGGCGCTCGTGAGCGCCCGGGCGGCGCGCGGGCTCGACGAGGACATGCCACCGCTGCTGGCGGCCTTTGCCGCGGCGGGTGTGCGCGCCGAGATCGCCGACTGGGACGACGACGGCGTCGAATGGGGACGCTACGATGCGGCGCTGCTGCGCTCGGCGTGGGACTACACCGAGCGCCTGGGCGAGTTCCTCGCCTGGGTGGAGCGCACCGCGCGGCTCACGCGACTGCTGAACCCTCCGGCGGTCGTGCGCTGGAACTCCGACAAGCACTACCTGGCGCAGCTCGCCGCCGCGGGCGTACCGACGGTGTCGAGCACCTTCTGCGAACCGGGCGATCAGGCCCCCGAGGTGCTCGCGCGATGCCTGGAAGCGCACGCGGCGGCCGAACTCGTCGTGAAGCCGGCCGTAGGCGCAGGCTCGCGGGACACGCGCCGCCATGCCCGCGACGCGGTGGCCGACATCCTCGCGCACATGCGCGTGCTGCTGGCGGCACGGCGCAGCGTGCTGCTGCAGCCGTACCTGCCGAGCGTCGAGCAGGACGGGGAGACCGCGCTCATCTACATCGGCGGGCAGTTCAGCCACGCCATCCGCAAGGGACCGTTGCTGCCGGCCGGCGCCCCCGCCACGACGGCGTTGTTCGCACCCGAGGAGATCACCGCGCGCACGCCGGCGGCCGATGAGCGTGCGGTCGGTGCGCAGACCCTCGCCGTGCTGCCCTTTGCCGAGCTGCTGTACGCGCGGGTCGACCTCATCCGCGGTGCGGCCGGCGAGCCGCTTCTGCTGGAGCTGGAACTGACCGAGCCCTCGCTCTTCTTTGCACACGCGGCCGGCTCTGCCGCGCGCCTGGCACAGGCGACGCTCGCCCGGCTCGTGCGCCCGCCTGCGGCTGCGGATACGTGAGGCGCCGCACCTCAAGAACACCCCTGAGACCGGGTAGCAAGAAAACCTTCACATACCCGTCACGGCGCTGACGCGGTGCGGGACGAGTCTGGCGCCTGCCCAGGCATGGGCCGCGCGTCGGAGGCGCACGCCACCATGAAAGCAACCGGACTGACTGCCTTCATGGCGCGCTTCGATGCCGCCGAGTACCGCCTGTGCCGAGGGCTCAACCGCGGCGCGTCCTTCGCGCTGCCGCGGCGCATCCTGCGGGTGGCCAGCCGCCTCGGCGACGGGATCCTCTGGTACGTCCTGCTGCTCGCGCTGCCGCTCTGCTACGGGCCGCCGGCCGTGCATCCTGCGGGCGTGATGGCGCTCACCGGCGCGCTCGGGGTCCTCACCTACGCGCTGCTCAAGCGCGTGTTCGTGCGTGAGCGTCCCTTCATCACCCACGCGGGCATCGACCGCGCCGCGCAGACGCTCGATCGCTACAGCTTCCCCTCCGGCCACACGCTGCACGCGGTGTCCTTCACCTGGCAGGCGGGCGCGCACTTCCCGGAACTGCTGTGGGTGCTGTTGCCGCTCGCGGCATTGATCGCAGCCTCGCGCGTGGTGCTCGGCCTGCACTACCCGTCCGACGTGCTCGCCGGCGCGGCCCTCGGGGCGGCGTTCGCCGAGCTGGGTCTGTCGCTCGGCTAGCGCGCTGCAGGCACACCGGGTGCGCGTGCTGTTCATCTCCGATGTCTACTTCCCGCGCGTCAATGGCGTCTCCACCTCCATCCGCACGTTTCGCGCCGACCTCGCCGCCCAGGGCGTCGAGACGCTCCTGGTCGCGCCGCGCTACGGCTCGCACGGCGATGAGCGCGACGTGCTGCGCATCGCCGCCGCCGGCGTGCCCGGGGACCCGGAGGACCGGCGCATGGCGTGGCGGGCGCTCACGCGCGCCCTGGATGCGCGGCCGCGTGGGGAGTTCGACCTGGTGCACATCCACACGCCCTTCATCGCGCACTACGCGGGCGTGCGCTACGCGCGGCGCTGCGGCGTGCCGGCCCTCGCCACCTACCACACCTTCTTCGAGGAGTACCTGCATCACTACCTGCCGGTGCTGCCCCGCGCGCTCGGGCGCTCGGCCGCGCGCTACTTCAGCCGCTCACAGTGCGCCGCGGTGCAGGCGCTGATCGCCCCGTCCGCGCCGATGCGCGCCGTGCTCGAGGGCTACGGCGTGCGCACGCCGATCCACATCCTGCCGACCGGGCTCGCCGCGGATCGCTTCCGCCCCGGCGACGGCGCGGCGTTTCGCGCCGCGGCCGGCATCGGCGCGCAGCGCCCGCTGGTCACCTACGTGGGCCGCGTGGCGCACGAGAAGAACATCGGTTTCCTGGTGCAGATGTTCACGCGCGTGCGCGCCGCGGTTCCCGCGGCGCTGCTCGTCATCGCCGGGGAGGGCCCGGCGCGCGCGGCGCTGCGCGCACAGGTCGCAGCCCTCGGGCTCACGTCGCACGTGCACTTCGCCGGCTACCTCGAGCGTGACACGGCGCTGCTGGACTGCTACGCGGCCGCCGATGTCTTCGTGTTCGCCTCGCGCACCGAGACCCAGGGCCTGGTGCTGCTGGAGGCCATGGCGCAGGGGACGCCGGTCGTTGCGACCGCCGCACTCGGCACGCGCTCGGTCCTGGTCAGCGGCAGCGGCGCACTGGTCGCCCCCGCCGATGAGGGCGCGTTCGCGGCCGCGGTCGTGCGCCTGCTGGCCGCTCCCGGCCTGCGCGCGCACCTCGCCGCGCGCGGCCGCGCCTATGCGCGCACCTGGTCCTCCGCCGCGATGGCGCGCCGGCTCGCCGAGCTCTACGGCGCGCTGTGCGCGACGCCGTCCCCGCAGCGCGTGCCCGCCTGAAAAAGCCCGCCGCGGACGCAGCCGCGCGGGCGTCTTCGGCTGGCGACAGGCCGCGGCCGTTGCGTCATCTGAGCTACACTTTCGCTCCTGACCTGTCCGCGGGTACTGGGAGCGGCATATGGGTGCAAAACGGGCCTTGATCGTGGACGACTCCAAGTCCGCGCGCCTGTTTCTCGCCCGCGTACTGGAGAAGTACGACATCGACGTCGATGCCGCCGAAAGCGCGGAAGCGGCGATCGACTACCTCACCAGCAACCGGCCCGACGTGATCTTCATGGATCACATGATGCCCGGGATGGACGGCCTGCAGGCGGTGCAGGCGATCAAGAACGACCCGCGCACCGCCACGATCCCGATCATGATGTACACCTCCCAGGAAGGAGAGCTGTATCTGGGGCAGGCGCGCGCGCTCGGCGCGCTCGGGGTGCTGCCCAAGCAGATCAAGCCCACGGACGTCTCCAAGGTCCTCTACCAGCTGCACCTCGTTCCGGACCGGCGCACGCCTGCGCAGTCGAGCTTCACGCCCGTGAACGTGCGCGACGGCGGCGCGGGGGAGGCTGACGCCCCTGCGCTCATGTCCAAGCCCCTCACCGACAGCGCGCTGCGCGAGCACTTTGCGGAACTGCGCCGCGCGCTGGTCGCCGGCGTCGACACCCAGACCGACCGCATCACCGCGGAGGTGCGGGCGCTGCTGCTGGAGGCCCTGCCGCAGGCCGCGCCGCCCGCGCCGCTGGTGCCGCTCGCGCCACCACGCAGCGCCCCGCCCTGGGCCTGGATCATCGCGTGCGCCGCGCTCGCCATCGCGCTCGCGAGCACGGCGCTGTGGTGGCGCAGCGTGCGTTCGATCGACGGCCTCGCCGCCGAGATACAGCAGCTGCGCGCGCAGCGCGCCGCCGAGCCACCGCGCGCGCCGGCCGCGGCGGCCGCCCCCGCCGCCCCGCTGCCGGGCGTCTCCGGCGACGCGAAGCCGATCGGGGTTACGGTGCCCTATGGCGCGGACGCCCTCGGCGGGGCGCGCCTGGAGGTCATCGGCAAGCTCCTCTATCGCCTCGCCGCGCAGAAGGCCGCAGGGGTGGTGGACATCAAGACTTTTGCGGGGCGCTTCTGCCTGATGGGCAACGCCACCGACGGCTATTCGCTGGCACCCGATGAGATGCCGTTCTCGCGCTGTGACACGGTCGGCAATCCGTCCGATGAGGCGCTCTCGCCCCCGCAGCGCACGCCGCTCGCGCTCGCTAACCTGATCGGTGACATCCGCAGCACCACCAACGGCGCGCTCAGCGTGCGGGTCGCGGTCGGGGATCCTGCGAACCTGGCGGCGCCGTACCCGGCCGTGACGGCCGACCTCACCGCCGGTGAGTGGAACCGTGCCGCCAACGCCAACAACCGCATCGAGATCCGCCTGCATTGAACTCCGCCGTTCTGCCCGCACCCTCCGCCGCCGAAGACTTTCAGCCCGCACGCTGGCTGCGCAGCCGCCACCTGCAGTCGATGCTGGCGAGCACCTCCTGGCGACGCGCCCACGTGCTGGCGCGCGCCGCCCCCCTGCTGGCGGCCGCCGAGGAGCTGTTGCTCGAGTGCGGCGGGGGCGTGCGCCTGCAGTGCTTCCGCGCGCGTCCGCCGCAGCCGCGCGACTCGCCGGTCGTGCTGCTGCACGGCTGGGAGGGCAGCGCCGAATCGCTCTACGTCCTGTCGCTGGCGCAGTACCTGTTCGCGCAGGGCTTCGAGGTGGTGCGCCTGAACCTGCGCGACCACGGCGAGACGCATCACCTGAACCGCGACCTGTTCCATTCCTGCCGCCTGCCGGAGGTGGTGGGCGCGGTGCGCGCACTGCAGCAGCCGCACTTCGGCGGCCGCGCGCCGCAGCTGATCGGCTTCTCGCTCGGCGGCAATTTCATGCTGCGCGTGGCCGCGCAGGCGCGCGCGGCGCAGCTGGACCTGAAGCAGGTGATCGCCGTTTCTCCGGTGCTCGACCCGGTGCAGACCCTCGCCGCCCTGCAGCGCGGCTTCCCGGGCTACGAGCTGTACTTCGTGCGCAAGTGGATGCGCTCGCTGCGCAAGAAGGCGGCCGCGTGGCCGGACACCTACGACTTCACCGCCCTGGGTCGCATGCGCGACCTGAAGAGCATGACGGCGGAGCTGGTGCGCGCGTACACCGACTTCCCGAGCCTCGAGGATTACCTGAACGGCTACGCGATCACCGGGGCGCGCCTGGCGCAGCTGGAGGTGCCCTCGAGCATCATCACCTCGCTCGATGACCCCATCATCCCCGCCGACGGGCTCGCGCGTCTGGCGCGGCCCGCGGCCCTCTCGGTGGTGGTCTCCCGCTACGGCGGGCACTGCGGCTTCTTCGAGCGTCTCAGCGGGCCGACCTGGCTCGAGCGGCGCATCATCGCGCAGCTCGGCGGCACGCCACCCTAGCGCGCGGCGCGCTTCTCCTCGAACTCGACCACGGCCGCGCCGCTCGTCACGGTCACGGTCCCGTCGATGACCGCGCCCTTGGCGACGGCGATGCTGCGCGCCACCACGTCGGCGCGGATGACCGCGCTGGAGCCAATCTCGAGCTTGTCCTCGACCACGAGCCGGCCGCTGATGCGGCCGGCGATAACGGCCGCCTGGGCGTGGATCTCCCCCTCCCACTGGGCGGTGACCGACATGCGCAGCGTGCCCTGGACGCGCCCGTCGCCGCGGACCGTGCCGCACACGACCAGCGGCCCGGGCGTCTCGAGGTCCCCGGTCACCCGGACCCCTTCGGCGACGAACGTCGGGGAGTCACCGAGCGAGTCGATGAGCCTGCGCTTTTGCGAGTCGTTCATCCAATGCTCCGCAAGGGTCGGCAGGGGTCATAATACGGTCCGCCCCCGCCCCAAGAGGCCGACGATGATCACATTCCGTGCAGCGCGGCTGACGCTCGCGGCGGCCCTCCTGGCCGTCCTCGCAGGCTGCAGCCGTGAGCAGCAGGACTGGCGCTCGGCCGAGGCCGCCGACACGGGGGAGGCCTACACGCGCTTTATGGGGCAGCACCCGGACAGCGAGCTCGCCAACCAGGCGCGGCTGCGCCTGGGGCAGCTGGAGGAGGAGCGCGACTGGAGCCATGCCGAGGGCATCGCCACGGTCGAGGCCTACCGGCACTTCCTCGCGCAGCACCCGGGCGGCAAGTGGGCGGAGGAAGCCCGCATCCGCATCGAGGGCTTCTCGCTCGGCTCGCTGCCGCGCACCGGCGGGCAGTCCCAGGCCCCGGTGACCGCCGGACGCACGGGCGTGCGCGCGCTGCAGCTGGCGACCGGCGTCGCGAGCCCCGCGCCACTCGCGGCGCCCGCGGTGACGGCCGCCGTGCCGGTGCCGGCGCAGGATGCCGCGCAGCCGGCTCCGCCGGCCGCCGAGACACGCGCGGTCTTAGCGACGCACGCACCCCAGGGCTACGGCGTCCAGCTCGGGGCGTTCGGCAGTCCGGCGAGTGCGGACCGCGAGTGGCAGCGGCTGCAGGGCCGCTTCGGTTCGCAGCTGCGCGGACTTGCGCCGCGCATCGTCATGGCCAGCACCGCAAACGGCTCGCTGTATCGCCTGCAGGCCCCGGCCTCAGGCGAAGCGCAGGCGCGCGCCCTGTGCGATGCGCTCCGGGAGCAGTCGCAGGCCTGCGTCCCGGTCATTCCGCGCTGATCTTCGTCAAGAAAAAGGGCCGTCGGTTTTTACCGACGGCCGAATGCCATCTGAGGCTCACACTGCTGCGCTTGGCTCCAAAGTGACAAATCGCGTCACCCGGCATGCTCCCCGGGATCATCGATAAGTCATTGGTTCAAATAAACTTTCCGTCTTGGCACACGCCTTGCTCTGTCCAAGGCAGTTGCGAACAATTTCCCCGTGTTCGCTCCTGCGCGCCGCGATGCGTCTTCCCCCGCCTCGCGGCGCTTTTTTTTTGGGTGATCGGAGGGGAAACGGGGCGTGCGCTCGAGGGGGATCGAAAGTGACGCCCCGTTTCCCGCTCCGGTCATTCTTGCGCGCCCGCCCGTTGTGCGGTCGCGGTTGTCTGGGTTGCAACAGTCTGGTGCGCGCGCATTGCAGTGAGGTTGCGCACCACGTAGCTCGCCTGCGGCGCCAGTGCCTGCGCTCTGGCGAGATCCTCCTCGGCCGCGCTCATGTCGGCATCGAGCCAGTGCAGCACCGCACGGTTCGAGTAGGCCACCGCGGCGGAGGCGATGGACTGCTGCCGCGTTTGCGGGTTCCAGCCGAGCACGGCCGTGTCATCACTTTGCGCGTCGCGCACGGCGGCATCACACGCGGCGCGCGCCTGCACCAGTTGCCGTGTCATCGCAAAGGCGACGCAGCGGTTGGTATCGAGCGCCTGCGGATCGGGCAGCCCCATCTGCTGGGGCCGGTGCACGGCTTGCGCCGCCGAGCTGTACGCGCCGCTCGCGAGGTTCTCGCCGCCCGCGCGGTTGCTGTAGGCGACGAACACGAACGGGCTGGATGTATCGGCAGCGTAGGCCGCCGTGGTGATGAGCGCCGCGGTGAGGATCCCCCGACTCACCGCCTGGGCGTGCCTGCCGCAATTGCGGTGCATGAACATGTTGGCGTCTCCTGTCAGTTGCGTTTCGACACAGCGCGCGCTGATCGGCAGCGCGTGAGTGCACGATACGAACGACCGAGATTCGCGACAAACGAAAAGAATTGGCGCGATGCGTGATGTGCGCTCAACCACGCTGGTACTCCGCGAGTGCCCAGCGCGTGAGCGCCTTCACCTGCGGCTTCTCCGCATCCTTCGGCCGGCTGACGAGATAGTAGGAATCGTTGGTGGCGAGCTGCACCGCGAACACGCGCACCAGCGCGCCCGAGCGCATCCACGAGTCGCACAGCACCGCCGGCACCAGCGCAACGCCCAGGCCCTGCTCGGCGGCGCGCACGACGGCCGTCATGGTGTCGAGTTCGATCACCTGCTTCGGCTCGGGCGTCTCGAGCCCGACTTCCTCGGCCCAGCTGTCCCAGGCGAAGGGCCGCGTGCGATCGACGATGAGCGCGAGCGTGCTGAAGACCTCGCGGCCGAGCTGCGCGACGCGCGGCGCGTGCTCGCGCGCGCACACCGCGATCAGCGGCGAGGAGAACAGGCGTACGCTCTTCATCCCGGCGGGCGCGGCATCCGCCACCAGGATGGAGACATCGGCGGTCGGCGGATGCGCGGCCGGGCGCGGGTCGCGCGTGTCCAGCTGCACGTCGACCTGTGGGTTCGCCTCGCAGAACGTGGCGAGCCGCGGGATGAACAGCTCGCTCGCGAACAGCGCGGGCAGCCGCACGCGCAGCGTCTGGCGCCCGTTGCGGCGCGCGAGCTGGGCGAGCGTGCGGTCGAGCGCCTCCAGCAGCGGCTCCACCTCATCGAGCAGGCGGTGCGCCGCGGTCGTCAGTTCCAGCGCGCGGGTCTTGCGCTCGAACAGTCGCATGCCGAGGGCCGTCTCCAGTTCTCTCATCTGGTGGCTCACCGCCGAAGGCGTCACGCACAGTTCATCCGCTGCGAACTTGAAGCTGCGATGACGCGCCGCTGCGCAGAACGCCCGCAGATTCTTCAGCGGCGGGGGTCGTGACAAGCGCATCATCTCTTACCATCCTTAGTCCGCGTAATGCCTAAAGCAAAATCCGTGCCCCGGGGCTTCAGGCCACGCCGGCGCGGTTGCGGGCGCCGCGGGCCGCGGGCCTGCCTCAGGGGAGTGCGGCGGGAGCTCGAGGCGCACCGGGGCAGTGCGCCCAAGGCCAGTTAGAATCGCGTGGGCGGATGTGCATAGGGGCTCAGGGCTTAACGCATGGAATATCGGGACTACTACAAGATCCTCGGCGTGGAGCGCAGCGCGACCGCGGAGCAGGTCAAGACCGCCTACCGGCGCCTGGCGCGCAAGTTCCACCCCGACGTCAGCAAGGAGAAGGATGCCGAGGCGCGCTTCAAGGAAGTGCAGGAGGCCTACGAGGTGCTCAAGGACTCCGAGAAGCGGGCCGCCTACGACCAGCTCGGCAGTGAGTGGAAGAGCGGGCAGCAGTTCCGGCCGCCCCCGGACTGGGGCAGCGGCTTCGAGTTCTCCGGCGGCGGCGCGCGCCCCGGGCGGCGCCAGCGTGCCTACCGCGGCGGCGGCGCGGGCGCGGGCGAGTTCTCGCAGGAGGATTTCAGCGACTTCTTCTCCTCGCTCTTTGGCGGGGAGACGCCGTTCGCGCAGGCCGGTGGCGGCGCCCGCGCCGGGCGCGATCACCACGCGCGCGTCGACATCAGCCTCGAGCAGGCCTACCACGGCACCACCCGCACGCTCGAGCTGCGCCGGCCGCAGGTCAAGAGCGACGGCAGCGTCGCGCTCGAGACGCACACCGTGCGCGTCAGCATCCCGGCGGGCGTCACCGAGGGGCAGCTCATCCGCCTCGCGGGCCAGGGCGAGCCGGCCGCCGGCGGCGGCGCGGCCGGGGACCTGTACCTTGAGGCGCACATCCTGCCGCACGCGCTCTACCAGCTCGACGGGCGCGACGTGACGCTCACCTTCCCGGTGGCACCCTGGGAGGCGGCGCGCGGCGCCTCGCTGACCATGCCGACACTCGGCGGAGCGGTGGAAATGCAGGTGCGCGCCGGCTCGCAGTCGGGCCAGAAGCTGCGGCTGCGCGGGCGCGGGCTGCCCGGCTCCCCTCCCGGGGACCAGTACGTGCAGCTGAAGGTCGTCCTGCCGCCGGCGAACACGGCGGAGGCGAAGGCGGTGTACGAAGAGATGCGCGCGAAGCTCAATTTCGATCCGCGCGCCGACCTGGCGAGGTGATGCATGGTACGCGTGACCACCCACGTGCTCGAAGCGCACGTGCTCACGGACAGTGACTGGATCGGGGCCGCCGAGATCTGCCAGATGTGCCGCCTGGAGCTCGCCGCGGTGCTCGAACTCGGGGACCTCGGGCTCCTGAGCCCGCGCGAGACGCCCTCAGGCTGGCAGGTGCCGGCGACGGCGCTGCCGCGCCTGCGGCTGATCGGGCGGCTGATGCGCGACCTCGGCGTCAACGTCAGCGGCGCGGCGCTGGCGGTCGAGCTGCTGGAGGCGCAGCGCGCGCTCGAGCGGCGCATCCGCGACCTGGAGGCGCTCGCGGCCGATCACTGACCGAAGCGGCCGCCGCCCTTCGTCAGCCACTGCAGTTCCTGCGGCGTGCTGGTGCGCGCGAGCGCCTCGTTGCGGTGGGGAAAGCGGCCGAACTGCTCGATGATGGCGCGGTGATTCTCCGCCGAGCGCGCCGCGCCCTCGAACACCGCCCGCAGCTCGCGCGGCGCCTCGGTGACCAGGCGCCGGTAGGCGGCGACGGATTCCTCCTGCACCTCGCGCGCTTCCGCGTGCTGCAGCGGCATGTAGAAGAAGATGCGCTCCACCACGTCGAGCGCCGCATCGGCGGCCGACTGCATGCCCGAGAGCGTGAGCGCCAGCGCCTGCTCGTCGTAGGCGAAGGCGCGCGCGCCGCCGCGGTAGAGGTGGCGCGGGAACTGGTCGAGCAGGAGGATGAGGCTCAGGCGCCGGCGCGGGCCGTCCGCCCAGCCGGAAAGTTCACCGGCGGCCGCGCGCTCCACGAGCGCGGCGAAGCGCGCGCGGATCAGCTCGTCGCGCCGCGCCCGCACCTCGGAGGCCTCCCCGCCGAACCAGAAGCGCATGCGCCGGTTCAGGTCGGCCGCCGACAGCGGCAGTCGCCCGAACCAGAAGTCCCTGATGCTGCGCGCCTCGTCCACGGCTCACTCCGCCTTGGTCTCGCGGTCCGACTCGAACAGCTTCTCCAGCTGCTGCGCGGCCTCGCGCGAGGTGGCGAGGAACTTCGTCTCGTCCTCCTTCACCGCGTACTGCTTGGCGAGCGTGGCCTCGTCGTGCGCGCGGAAGCGCCGCACCACCTCGCGTGCGGCGGCGGGGGTCTGCCCGAGCGCCTCCAGGATCGTCGTCGCCATCTCCAGGCTCGAGCCGTAGGTCTCGCGCACGATGTCCCCGACCCCCGCATCCATCAGGGCAAACACGTGCTGGCGGCTACGCGCGCGCGCAAAGATGCGCAGGTGCGGGAACTGCTCGCGCACCAGGATCGCGGTGCGGGTAGCGGCCTCGGTGTCATCGATGGCGAGCACCAGGTACTGCGCCGTGGCGGCGCCGGCTGCGCGCAGCAGGTCCAGGCGCGAGGCGTCCCCGTAGAACACCTCATTGCCGAAGCGGCGCACGAAGTCGACGTGTGTCTGGCTGCTGTCGAGTGCGGTGAAGGCGATGCCCTTGACGCGCAGCACGCGCCCCACGATCTGCCCGAAGCGCCCGAAGCCGGCGATGATCACCGGGCCGTCGCGCGCCTCGATGGCATCGTAGGGTCGCTGCGGCGGCGAGAGCCAGCGCTGTGCCAACGCCTCGTAGGCGATCAGCAGCAGCGGCCCGAGCATCATCGAGAAGGTCACCGCGAGCACCAAGAGGTCAGCGGTGTCGTGCCCGATCAGCCGCTGCCGCGCCGCGAGCGTGAACAGCACGAACGCGAACTCGCCGCCGGCCGGGAGCGAGAACGCGAGGCGGCGCGCCGAGTCGCTCTTCTGCCCGGCGAGGCGGCCGAGGAGTGCGACCAGCGCCACCTTGATGGCGAGGAATCCCCCCGTCACGCCGAGCAGTGCCGCCGGCTCGGAGCCGAGCAGGTCCAGATTCGCCGACATGCCGACGGAGATGAAGAACAGACCGAGCAGCAGCCCCTTGAAGGGCTCCAGATCCGCCTCCAGCTCGTGCCGGAACTCGCTGTCGGCCAGCAGCACGCCGGCGAGGAAGGCGCCGAGGGATGCGGACAGGCCGGCGGCGTTGGCGAGCAGCGCGGTGGCGATCACGGTCAGCAAGGCTGCGGCGGTGAACACCTCGCTCACCTGCACCCGGGCGACGAAGCGCAGGGCGGGGCGCAGCACCAGGCGGCCCCCGCCGACGACGATCGCGACCACGAGCAACAGCTTCAGCAGGCCCGTCCACCAGGCCCCCGCCGGATGCGCCGCCGCCTCGGCGCTGAGCAGCGGCAGCACGGCGAGCACCGGCAGCACCGCCAGGTCCTGGAACAGCAGGATGCCGAAGGCGGCGCGCCCGTGCTGGGTCTTCAGCTGCCTGCGCTCGGCCAGCACCTGCAGCACGAGTGGCGTCGAGGACAGCGACAGGCCGAAGCCGATGACCGCCGCGGCGCTCGGCGCCTGCCCGAGGGCATAGGCGGCGCCGGCCAGCACCAGCGTGCACATGAGCACCTGTGCCGCGCCGAGTCCGAACACCAAGCGGCGCATGATCCACAGGCGCGTCGGCTGCAGCTCCAGCCCGATGATGAACAGCAGCAGCACGATGCCGAACTCGGACACCTGCATGATGCGCTCGGTGTCCCCGACCAGGTTCAGGCCCCACGGGCCGATCACGAGTCCGGCGGCGACGTAGCCGAGGATCGAGGAGAGCTTCAGGACGCGGAACACTGACACCGCGAGCACGGCGGCGGCGAGCAAAATCGCGGTCTGGGCAAGCGAGATCATGGACTTGGGGGGATTCTGGCAGGAAACTGCCGCGGGGTTCACCCTTGAGTTTGCCGCGCGCGGTCCCCATGCCTGCGCGATGCTCGATGGCCGCGCTCTGGATCCCGATTCCCCCACCGATCCGCTGGATGCCTACTCGGCCGCCGTCGTCGGCGCGGTCGATGAGGTGGGTCCCGCCGTCGTCAGCGTCTACGTCGGCGGCGCCGACGAGGCGCAACGGGCGCGCGGGGGCGCCGGCTCCGGCGTCGTCGTGACCCCGGACGGCTACCTCCTCACCAACGAGCACGTGGTGCAGAAGGTGAGTCAGGCGCGCGTCACCTTCGTCGACGGGCGCAGCGTCGCGGCCACCGTCGCCGGGCGCGACCCGGCGACCGATCTTGCGGTGCTGCGGGCCCAGGCCGCCGCGCTGCCGTACGCGCAGCTTAGCGGCAGGCAGCGCCTGCGCGCCGGGCAGCTCGTGGTCGCCGTCGGCAACCCGTTCGGCTACGAGTCGACCGTCTCCGCCGGTGTGGTGAGCGCGCTCGGGCGCTCCCTGCGCAGCCGCCACGGGCGCCTCATCGAGGGGGTCGTGCAGCACAGCGCCGCGCTCAATCCGGGCAACTCCGGCGGCCCGCTGGTGGATGCACGCGGCCGCGTCGCCGGCATCAACACCGCGATCATTGCCATGGCCCAGGGCATCGGCTTTGCGGTCCCCGCGGCGACCGCGCAGTGGGTGCTGACCGAGATCCTCACCCAGGGGCGCGTGCGCCGCGCCTGGCTCGGGGTCGCCGCGCGCGATCGGCCGCTCGACCTGCGCCTCGTGCGCGCGCTCGAACTGCCCGGCGGCCGGGCGGTGGAGATCCTCTCGCGCGAGGCCCAGGGGCCCGCGGCGCAGGCTGACCTGCAGCCGGGCGACCTCATCGTCGCGGTCAACGGGGAGGGCGTGGATGGCATCGACTCGCTGCACCGGCTCCTGGGCCGCGTGCCTCCGGGCAGCGAGCTCGCCCTCGACATCGTGCGCCGCACGCAGCGACTCACGGTCGCGCTCACCGCCCGCGAACCTCCACCCTGAACGAACCGCGGGCCGCGCGGCCTTTAGCCTACTCGCACAGGCTCTCGAGGTAGCCCTGCGCCTGGGCCGAGAGGCGCTTGCGGGCGAGCGCCCGCGCCTTGGGCGCATCGAGCAGGTACTCGAGCGGACCGGACACCATGATCTGGCGGATGCGCGGGTCGCGCGCCGAGGCGCGGGCCATCCTGTTCAGGAGCGTAAAGCCGCGGTTGATCATCGGATCCGGCGCGCGGTGCTGCTCGATCACGCGGGCGAGGTACTGCCCGAAGCGCGCGTAGAGGAAGTAGTCGTCGTCCCCGGCCTGGAAGCGCACCTCGGCAAAGAAGTCGGGAAAGTTTTTCTGTAGATATGCGTTCAGGCGTTGCAGGCGGGGGTGAGTGTCGCTGTCAGTCGACGCTTTGCGCTGCTTCATCGGTGTGCCAACACCTTACCTTGCTGCAGCGGAACTTTCCGCGGCGCGCATACTGCGGCAGCTGCGCGCGCGATGCAAGGCACGCGCGCTTGAGTTTGGCGCGCCGCACCGACTTTGCGGCAGCCGCCGTGAGTCCCGCCAGTGGCTGGCGGCGCACCACGCGCGCGCTGCCGGTGCTGCGGACCGGCTGCTGCCGGCGCCGCGGCGCTTGCCGGCCGCGCACACTCCTTAGTTCCTCTCGCGCGCGTGCCACTGCGCCGCTGAAGCGGTACAGGACGTGCGGCGCCGCAGCGGGTGGCCGGGTGGCAGTCGCGGATGCTCGAAGTCATCGGCCCGCTTGTGCCACATCCCCACGCGCTGCGTCACGGCGCGCGAGAGCCCGCGTTGCCCGGCACGCTGAAGGACACCACCTCCTTGAGCGCGAACGGGCCCAAGGCGAGCTCAAGACACGCAGCGGCCGCCGCGCTCGCGGAGCCGTGTCCCCAGCCGGCGCGCCCGAGGCGCCAGCTGATCTTGCGTGCACGGCATGAACGGCGCCGCAAGGCCCGGGACGCTCAGGCCCCCGTAGCCGATGAAGGGCGCTCCGTGGCGCACCTCGGGGGCCCAAAGCCCGCGGCCGGTGCCCCGCCAGGCGCCCCTGCGCCCGGTGGGCGAAGGCGTCGCTCTGCGGGTCAGGCAGCGGGGCATGAACCGCATGACCTGCGGGTCCGCGTTCAGGGCCGCAAAGGGCGCGAGGTTCGTCGGCTGCCAGTGCCGCAGATCCAGCTCGGTCATGGCCGGGGCGCTTGCAAGCTCATCACGGGCCGGTATTATCGGACGCATAGTGATGGTGTAAGACAGTCGATCGACGGGCGCGGACGCTTCCCCCGTTTCGGGCTCGGCTGCTCATTCGCGGGTCTTGCGGCCCAGCGGATCTCCTTCAGCGCGGAAATTGCCGGCACGCCCTCCCACAAGCCCGCGGACCCCGAAGGGCCCGGGGGCGGGCGCTGCCGGCTTGCGACGTCATCGAGGCCACCGCCATGCAAGCTGCAACCCGGGGACTTTACAAGGACGCCTACGAGCGCGACAGCTGCGGCTTCGGGCTCATCGCGAGCCTGGACGACGCGCCCAGTCACTGGCTGGTGCACACCGCCATGACCTCGCTCAACCGCCTCACGCACCGCGGCGCCATTGCCGCCGACGGCAAGACGGGCGATGGCTGCGGCCTCCTGCTGAAGAAGCCGGAGGCGTTCCTGCGTGCCGTTGCGGCCGAGGCCCGGATCACGCTCGCCGAGCGCTTTGCCTCGGGCCTGGTCTTCCTCGCGCACGAGCCGGGCGCCGCGGCGACGGCGCGCGCGGCGCTCGCAAGGCAGCTGGCCGGCCAGGGGTTAGAGCTTGCCGGGTGGCGCGTGGTGCCGACCGATCCGGATGCCTGCGGCGCGGAGGCCCTGAAGTCGCTGCCCCGCATCGAGCAGGTGTTCGTCAACTGCCGCCTCGCGGATGCGGACGAGGCCGCCTTCAACCGCCGCCTGTACATGGCACGGCGCCTGACGGAAAAGGCGCTCGCGGCGGATGCGGCGTTCTACATCCCGAGCCTGTCGGCCAGCACCATCGTCTTCAAGGGCATGGTGATGCCGCAGTACCTGGCGCAGTTTTATCCGGACCTCGCCGACCCGCGGCTGGAGAGCTCGGTCGCGGTCTTCCACCAGCGCTTCTCCACCAACACGCTGCCGCAGTGGCGCCTTGCGCACCCGTACCGCTATCTCGCCCACAACGGCGAGATCAACACGGTGCAGGGCAACCGCAACTGGGCCGTGGCGCGCGGTCCGCTGCTGAACTCACCGCTGCTGCCCGACCTCGGCAAGGCGCTGCCGCTGGTCTCGCTCACCGGCTCCGACTCCCAGAGCCTGGACAACATGCTCGAGGTGCTGCTCATGGGCGGGCTCGACCCGCTGCACGCGATGCGCCTGCTCATGCCGCCGGCCTGGCACGGTCTGGACACGCTCGATCCGGAGCTGCGGGCGTTCTACGAGTACTACTCGGTGCACATGGAGCCCTGGGACGGGCCCGCCGGCGTCGTGCTCACCGACGGCCGCTACGCGTTGTGCACGCTCGACCGCAACGGTCTGCGCCCGGCGCGCTACTGCATCACCCGCAACCGCTGCCTGACCATCGCCTCGGAGGCGGGGGTGTGGGACTACGCGCCCGAGGACGTGGTGAAGAAGGGCAAGCTCGGGCCCGGCGACATGATCGCGCTCGACCTCAAGAGCGGCACGCTGCTCGCCGCCGCCGACATCGACCAGATCCTCAAGTCCCGCCATCCCTACAAGGCGTGGCTCAAGCAGGGCGTGCGCTACCTGGAGAGCGACCTCGTCGATCCGCGCCTCGCCGCGGAGCCGATGGACCGCGCGACGCTGTCGCTCTACCAGAAGATGTTCAACGTCACGCAGGAGGAGCGCGACGATGTCATCCGCGTGCTCGCCCAGGACGAGAACGAGGCGGTGGGCTCGATGGGCGACGACACGCCCATGCCGGTGCTCTCGCACCGGGTGCGCTCGCTCTATGACTACTTCCGCCAGCAGTTCGCGCAGGTGACCAACCCGCCGATCGACCCGCTGCGCGAGACCATCGTGATGTCGCTGCAGACGCAGATCGGGCCCGAGGCGAACATCTTCGAGCCTGCGCCCGAGCACGCGCGCCAGGTGGTCC